>Ga0180431_10001279_pt1 | contig 35469 bp, 14 predicted proteins | sample SS_ome_11_FD_132459 | JGI IMG/M metagenome (GOLD analysis project Ga0180431, IMG submission 132459) | Hypersaline lake sediment archaeal communities from the Salton Sea, California, USA - SS_1_MS_1 metaG | ecosystem: Environmental > Aquatic > Non-marine Saline and Alkaline > Hypersaline >... | reverse complement strand
CTGGGTAGTCTGTTCAACTTGAGATGGGTCGGCTTCATTGTGAGACATTGTCTTCCTCCTGGCCCTCTATTATACTCGATTTTCGACCGAAGGGTTGTCTCACTTATTATGGCACAGAGGGCACTGGCGCGATCCTGAGCTAGTAGTGACGCACGCTTTATCTGCCGAGAGTTCCCCATTTTAAATTAGCCACGATTTGCAAGAGCGAGGGCCTGAAAATGCACACGAGTGTACTTCCACAGCAATCGCCCCTCAGAGATCGTCTGAGGAAGACGGGAGCAAAGTCGGGATTGTAACACCACTACCTTGCATGCACTGCGAAACCGCGAGTCTCACTTATCTCCGAGAGACGCTCCCAACCCCATTCCTCATCAGTTCCTCGCGCGACCATGATGTTCCAATGGTAAAGGCCGGGGATTTCAATGAATGGGTAATCATCTGCGTTTACTTTTATCGGGTACCGGGCGGTTGTTTCACCATTATTGCAATCAATCCAGTTCAGATCATTTATATACTGGTAGGAGTATGGTGGATCATAGGTTGAGATATTGATAGCAAATTTCCAATCACCAGGTAAGCAGTAGTCCCACGTCCATTTCAGTACTATTATGTCCCCTACATAATAAGTGTCCCAGTACAATGGTTCATATAGCTCGGGTGCTGGGGCACAGGATGTAACGATACATTCTTCAAGCGGATTGTAACCCGATGAAGCCTGGGGTATAGGTATTAAGGGATTCCAGGGAGCTGGTGTTGGCGTTTGGGTGTGCATAGGTGTAGGCAGGAAAGCCTCAGCAGTCACTGTTGCATAAAACGCGATGGCCGTAGCAGTCGCCTTTGCCTCGGCTGTAGCAGTCGCCTTTGCCTCGGCCGTAGCAGTCGCCTTTGCCTCGGCCGTAGCAGTCGCCTTTGCCTCGGCCGTAGCAGTCGCCTTTGCCTCGGCTGTAGCTGCCGCTTCAATATCAAAAGAGGATGTCGATGTTGGCATGAGTGAGAACGTAGCGGTAGGGTTGAGTAGACATCCAAGAAACCCAAAATCCTCTCGCTCACTAACAGCCAGCTCAGAGTCTCCACTGCACTCTTGCTGTCCGGGAACACCCCGGCAGACGGCAATTTCCCATGAATAGTTGCCTGCCTCAGAGAGAATATGTACATACATACTCTCTCTTATCCAGGAGACACTGCTCAAATCCCCCGTTCCCGCCGTTCCCACCCTGACGGCGAACCATTCGTCCGCTGCCAATGATTCAGACCACTCCCACCTGAACGTTACGTTGCAATCATCAATTGCTGCTTCGACCAACGTGGGTGGAGGGTAAGCCGTTGTAGAAGGGCGGACCAGGACTATCTGGTTCTGAGAGGAAGGCAAATCAGAACTATCTCTGCCCAGGGCCTCCAGGATTTCCTGCTCGGTGACAGCAATGTCTGCAGCGGGTTGAAAGAGTTTTTCCAGGCTGGTAATCCAGGATGTGTCTTCCCCTTCACTCAACTGCAAAACGCGGTCAAAACCAGAGAACAAGTTCTCTATCGCAAGCTCCTCAGGCCTTTGGCCCACCTCCCACCAGAGCAACTGACTTTGCCCAACCATGGGACCCAGGTCTGCCTCAAGTCGTTCAACAGCCTCATCTATATGCCACTCACCGTCGCTGCCAAGTTGAATCTGGTATAGAACATCAATGGAGCCTGACTGGAATAATGTATTGTGCCAATTTGGCAGGTAGGGAGCGTAAAGAAGTCCCTCCCCATAGATCTCGAGCCCGACGCTCATTAGACGATCTTTTGGTGCTGCTTCACCCAGGTTCTCCAACCAAGAAATCAACTCAGCAGTTTCAGTAGGTGTGGTCTCGGAATCCGGACAGCGTTTTACTATCAGACCCACATTGGGGAATTCGTCATGACATTTTTTTTCTACATCCGTGGTTTCGACGGTCAAAAAGACTGCAGAAGTCTCTTCTACTGAAAACTCGTCAACCCCTTTGTGCCCAGTGTTGTTGTGCACCGTCAGCCGATAGTTGCCTACTGCTAGCAGGCCAAGATCAGTAATGGGCAAGGAGACGCTACTTGCCTTTTCAATGCTCCACGTATCGCCAACCCGCCTCTCCAGCCGATAAAGTGTGTCCTTGAGAATCATTCCGGAACTAGCAGTCGAAGAAAAACCGAAATAAACTGCGCAAGCCCAAGCAGTGAAGCCAAGAAACGACAGAATCATAATGGCCAGAGCAAACCAATGCCATCTGGCCACAGGATAGGCTTCCAGTTTGGAAATTTTCAAGCCGTCGGAAATACGGGCCAGTCTCTGTAGCGCGTGTTTGCTGCGCGGTTTGAGGCGCAGAGGAATCTTATCAGTCTCACCTTCGAAACCAAATCCCTCCAGGCTGGCACCAACGGCGTTACCCAGGGGGGTCCTCGCCAATTGCGCCAGACGCGCCAGATCATTGTCGGGGTCCAGCTCCAGACGAACGCGCTCTCTGACAAACTCCCAGGCCAGATGAGCCAGACTGTCTCCCTCCTCATCCGGCTCAGATTTCTCTATCTCCTGCAGCAGAAACCTGAGAACCTCTTCCTGTTCTTGCTCGCCGCGGCGCACCAGGAAGCCAGCACGCAGCACCTTCAGAGCCTCATCGGAAAACCGCAGTCCGGAGACATTGCACTGCGTCCCTGGCAGGGCAAACAGACGTTCCGTACGCTCCGCGGGCAGGTGAGGATGGAATTTTCGCCGCAGGGCATCTGCCAGACCCAGGCTGATGACAGGTTGGAGCATGGCACAATCCTGAGCCCAGGTCAAAGCATCACCCAAGAATTCATTGATGCAAGCTTCCAGTTTGAATGTGTACTCATCTGGCGTGTCCTGCCAATGGCGTGCCTGTTGCAAGAAATCTGGTTCTGCTGCTCGTTCGGTGAGGAATCTCCGCACCGCCTTGATCGTACCCGCAGGCGTGGCAGGATATATTGGAATGCCGTAGCGGACAGGCAACACCGACGTCTCATCCCAGAAGCGGGGCTCTCGAAGGTCCATCCAAGCTACCATGGGCCAACGGGTCAGTGCCTCGAGGGCAAAGGTACTTTCATGACGATACAGCCCCTTGCCGTCGGTGAAAATCAACAGCAGATACCCTCGTCGGTGGTCTTCCAGATCCTCCAGGTAGTAGACCGAGCCATCCTCCGTCTTGAATTGGCCGGGGGAGCCATTAAACCGACCGAAAAGAACCGGCACACCTCGCTGCCTCATACCCCTGGCCAGTTCCCTGGCAATGGGATTCCAGGCTGTCGCTTCGGCAAAGGCATCTTCAAGGATGAGCAAGGAGCGAATCCGTTTTCGCGTGTGGAATTCCAGCATTGGTATTCCCCCGCTGCGTAGGGTCGCCTCGATAGATGCGAGTACATTCAATACGCGACTGCTCTGTGCACTCTTGAAATAGCCCATACAATCAGCCAGCTGATTCAAGGTTTCATCACACAAACGCGGAGCGGGTTCGCCACCGATGGAGCCTAATGGAAAAAAACGCGGCTTGTCTTTATCCCAAAGCGCAGCTCTGTCTTCAGGGATTTTGCGCGAGCGCCACAAATAAATCGCATACCCCAACGCAGCAAGAAGGAAAAATACCGCAAAGGCAGTCAACCGCTGCCAGTTTGTTGAGATGGGCACGTATTCGATATCCTTCACATAGGGTACATCCCTATAGAGACGCTTGCGCTCGGCCAAAGGATCCGGTGTTGGCTCTGCCACGCCTCCTGTTCCCTGGAGTGCAACGTACTGAGGACTGTCTACGCCATCGGGGGCAATGATCAGGGTGGCATCCAGGTCACCTTCAGAGGTGGGAGCAAAACAAACTGTGATGGTAAGAGTGTCTCCGGCAGATATGGACAAGCTTGCATAGTCGGCGTCCAGGCTAAAGTCACTGGCATGTGGGCCAGTAATCACGGAAGTGACGGTAATCGTACTGGAGCTTTCATTCGTCAGGGAAATCTCCGCTGTACTTGCATCGCCCACCAATTGATTGCCGAATTTCAGCTCCCTGTTGCTCAGAATGACCGTAGATGAGGGAGAAAAAAGAAGCAGCCTGAACGCGTAGCCAATTGCAACCAGCAATCCAAGGGCCAAAACAATGGACAGAACCGTCCACCACTTTAGTTTGAACCGTGGTCTCTCGAGCGGTCTCGTGATCGGCTGGTGGAGCCGCTGAAGTGAGGCCGGTGCTGGAGTGGGGTAATGTTCCTGTGCTAGTTGCCTCAACTCCTCCAGGGCGCGTTGAACATCTATCTCAGCGAAAGCCTGCTCGGTGACGAGGTGAAGCCTGAAAAAGTCGTTGAAATGTCGAAGAAAGACTTGCTGTTGGTCCTCATTTCTGGTCAGCAGCGCAAGCAAGGTATCTCTGAGACGTTCGATGGTCCATGGACCTCCGGTCTGTAAGACCAGCACGATGCGCTCGTAATCGCGGATGGTGACACGCATCCCGTCAGCGGTAAGAGAAAGCAAAAACGGATTCAGGGGAAAATCATTTGTTTTGAGCATTTGGATTTAACCCCCATTTGCCTACGAGCCAGCGATTCCAAGTCAGCCTACGAATACGCGTCCCTCCTGGCAGAGGTCTATACGGTTAGAATGCCTATCTGAGCCTGGAGTTGCATCAGCCTGAAACCAGACCGTCAATCAGGAGGTAATTGCTTTGGTCCAGCGCCTCCAGAAACACAGCAAAGCGCCAGGGATGAGGTGTCAGTGATTGAGGAAGGATGCAGATTGGCTGCCTCGCGCAGATGGTAGGCCATGATCTCTACTTCTTGCTGACCCACACTGTTGCATCTCGAAAAGGCGTTATATTCCGCTAGAGTGGACGCCCTTGTCTTTCGTTCGCTCAAGGTGCAGTACTTTTACACCTCAATGGGAGATACCATCTCCAGATCAAGACCCTGACGAGTGAACTCGAATCGATCGGAACGACGGAGGTCGTTGACAAAGGGAAGCAAGTCAAAGGGAAAAGTATACGACAACCGTTCCAGTTCTCTTAGCGAGACCACTTCCGCTTCATGGGCGCGCAACGCACAATCCAGGAACCACAACGCCAGGGCCCGATTCTCGATCTGCCGGGGCGGCGCAACCTCGTAGCTACCACGTGTGTCAGTGTCTCGAAGCACACCCCAGTCCACAAAGGTGCGCAGCAGACGTTGCACTGCGCGCTGCAGCGTGGTGCGCTGGCCCCAATTTTCCATCATGCGGCGCTGAACCTGGGCGTGGCTAAAGCTGCCCTGAAGGCGGCTCAACTGTCCGACGGTGGCAGCCACGTCACGAAAAAAGGGATAGGCCAGCATCGACATGCCCCAGTGCAGCCAAAAACGCTCTTCTGGGCTAACCTGAGCTGCCATTTGAAGGGCCTCACCGCGCAAGGGTTGATCCGTTGTCGGCACCTTGGCCCAGAGACGCAGCAGCACGGTGATCGTCTTGCGCCGTGATTCCGGTCCTGCCACCTTGTTCTCCAATTGGCGGTGAAGACGCTCGGCCATGATGTCAAAATCCAGGTCCTCCTGACACAGGCCAACGGTGGCATCCAACCAATCCAGTTGTATTTTGCGATCAAAGCCAATGATACGATTCATATGGCTATTTCCCAGAGATCCGGACGAACGGTACAACGACTTCTTCCAAGGCTATGCCTCCGTGACAGACTGTGTGATGACCCACATCCAGAAAGGCCTCCAGTTGTGGGGCTAGCAGCACCTTGAGGTGTCCGGGCAAGCCAACGTTGGTCCATTCGACCGCCGTCGGCGATTGTGCTTTGGCCAGAGCCACGAACGCCGGATCGTCGTACACACGAGCACGCTGGCTCCGCTTCTCTACCAGCACCCCTTCTTTCGGCCGACCCATGCCCCACGCCCAGATGTTACCGTGATCTGAGGTGAGGTACACAACAAATGACTCTTGCAGCAGCCGGTCCACCAGCCTGGTCAGGTAACGATGATGCGTGTGCCATAATTGTACTTGCTGGTGCATGCCGGCGGTGCCCAGTTGCATGCCATGCATGATGTTATCTACCGTGTTGACCACCAGTCCGACCACCTGCATTCGATGATTGCCGATCAGCGCCTCGGTTTCCGGCTCCAGGCCGACCTCGCCATCAAGGCAAAGGCTGCCGTCAGCGCTCAGGTCTTTCACCCCAAGATTGCGCAGGTAGCCGACGTTTGCTTCACCCAGACCCCGCTCACGCCAGAAACGCCGCCAGCGAGAGGCTTCCTGCTCTGTGGTGTGCCACGAGTTGGGGAAGAACTGCGGCGCAGCCCCGGCAAAGATGGCCTGGCGTGAGATGGAGGTCAGCGTCGGCACCCAGGCAAAAGCCGCACCCTCTTGCACGGACCAGCCGTGCGACTCATCGGCCCAGATGTCACGGATGACGAGCCATTGATCCAGCGCCAGGCCATCCACCACGACTAATGCCAGGCTGGAATTGGAATGTTGGGCTCGGTAGGCAGCCATACAGTGAGCGACGTGATGCACCATCACCGGTTGAGGCAGAAAGGGCAGGCTATGCAGTGTATGATAGCGCATTTGCATCCATTCGGCAAATCGACCCTCTACCTGCAGGTGGAGAGAGCGATATCGTGCCGCCATCTCTTCGCTCGGGTCAGAGGCCAGGCGATGACGCAAGACAACCAGTTCGGCCCAGCGCCTCGCAAACTGCAACCAGTCCTTGTGGGTCGTATCGGCAGCGGGTAGTTCGGCCTCCAAATGCTCTAGCAATCCGGCAAAGCGCCGTCGTTCAAATGCCAGTTCGTCAACCTCGACGCCAACTTGGGCCCATCCTTCGACGGCCCAACCTTCAGGCAGAGAGACAGGCCGCAGCTTTCCATCCAGAAAGAGAGTGTCCACATAGACACGGACATCTGGATCGCCAAAGGGCAGCAGATCGTCAACCTGATAAGTCGCCCTAGGCTCCCGAGCCAGGACCTCGGTCGACTGCTGGACTGCCAGGTAGCCCCCCCATCGTTCCTGCAAGAAGGCAAAGAAATCGGCTGCACTGCTGAGTATCGCCTTCAGGGGCCATCTATTGAAGGCAGGATTGCGGTGCAACGACTCTAGCAACAGCGCATCAAGTCGAGGCGGCACCCGCTCACCTCGCGTGTGGCGAGACAGCAATAATTTGAGCAGATTCGCCGGCGTTTTGATCGTATCGAGTACGACGCCAAACACGTGCTTGAGGACAAACAGGGAACTGACCCGGTCGCCCATCTCTGATCCGGCGTACCCCCAGTATGCTTTGTAGAGCGACTGCAAATAAACGAGGTCCAACTCACTGACCACCGGATAGCTCAACTTGGGGAACAGGACAGGCAGTCCGAAAACGAGCATCCGGCCACTCTGGAGCAGATCATAGGGCAGAGCGCGCAGGCTGGCCCCTGGCGAGCGCAGGATGACCACCAGGTCGGTATCGTGCCCTTTGTCCCAGTGCTGGCGGAAACCGGACTCGTAGGCGTAGCGGAAAGCAACATGGTCCTCAAAGGGAAGCAAAGCAAAGCCGTTCTGCCGAATGGCGGCCAGCAGTTCCTCCTCCAGCATAAGGCCGTCAGGGTCGGCCACCAGGGTAAGCCGGTGGATCGACTGGCAAAAGTGTTGCAAGATGTAATCACGCCAGTTGCGCATAGCTTTTTCCTCTAGCTCGAACCCAGCTTTTGTTTCACATCATCCGCAAGATAGGCCGAGGCCAGCACAATCAGATGGTGACACGCCCGCGAACAACCAACATAGAGCACCGTCTCCAGGTCTTGTGTGGCATTCGGCTCAATCTCGGCCAGGATGATCACCGGGCTTTCCAGGCCCTTGAAGGCGTGAACGGTGGTGCAAAATATCTCACCGCTGGCGGTCGTCCAGCGGTCGGTCAGCCAAAAGTTTCCCACCGCACCCATCCGCCACAGGTGGCTGCGTCCCCGCCCTTTGGGAGTGAGGACCACGATATCCTCAGGAGAGACGTTTTCCTCGCTTACCAACTGGTGGAGCACCCGGCGCAGAATGCGCCACAGCCCACCCATATCATCGTAATCATAGACGGCCACCGGACGCCCCAAAGGCCCTTGCACTTGAGCCGTCTGGTCCGATCGGTAGAAGCGCATGACGGTCTGATGGATGTGTTGCGTGTTGCGGCAATTGCGCGTCAAGGGAAAAGGCGCCAGTTCCAGGGGGATGTGTTGCGCCGCCCGGTAAAGGTTCTGGTTGTCGTCGAAAAAGACATAGAGAATGCCTCGATCGGGGTCGCGCAGCAGACATTGCAGCGGCACCCACCAACTGTCGAGAAAGTCTTGACCTTCGTCCACAATAACGGCGTCGTACCGTGAGCCCAGCCGATCCACGGCCTGCATCATTAACTCTGGCAAAACCTCGCCGAAAAAACGAGCGTTGCGAGGCCCGGTGTGAGTCAGACCTGCCTTGTGGACCAGATCTGAGGCCAGTTTGTGAAAGTTGGCCACATCAAAGCCACGGGGCAATGTCTCGTCGCTGCCCAGGAACTTGGCCAGATTGACACTGAAGCAGGTAAGCAACACGCGGAATCCTTGCCTGGCCAATCGCTTCCCCTTCTCAACAGCGAGCGTCGTCTTACCGGAACCAGCGCAGCCACTGATGGCCACCCGCCGGTGGCGACCCAAGAAATCCAGCAAAATAAACTGCTCTTCGGTCAAACGGGCCAGCTCTTGCCCCTCTTCCATGATTTCGGCAGACAGCGAGAGTTGTAGATCCCAGCAAGGGCTCAGAAAGGCTATCAATTCCTCGATGCCTGTCTTTCTCAAAGGACTGTCGTCCGGTCGCTTGGCCTGAAGAAAGTGCAATGCTCCTTTCACCCAGGCTGACAGATCAGCCATGTCCGCGGCATCAAGGATCAACTCTCGCGGCGCATCGAGGCGTAGGTCGCCCTTGACCTCCACGTCGGGGAAGGCGGCCGCATAGCCGACCGCGATCCAGCGATCCCGCCAGTAGTCGAGCTCTTTCAGTTTCGCCAACAGGCTGTACTTGGCCTCCCGGCCCTGCTTGAAGGGGTCTTTGATGGGATGATCATAGCTGAACCACTGCGCCGTCCGCCCGTCGTAGCGGATGGCACCGCCCTTGACTTCTACCAAAAGAATCCCAAAGTCGGGGTGGGCCAGCACAAAATCGGCCTCCCCATCGCGCACGCCGGCCGCCGTATCGCGCACTTGCCACGAAACAGAGTGAAAGACGACAAAATCGTCAGGCAACTGACGTTGAAACTTTGCGTACAGTTTTCGCTCGGCGTAGCTGCGCGTATCTGGGCGTATCGGTTGGGGGTACATTCGAGCCATGTCATGCCTCACCGGTCGTCATAACACCCGCTGCCTGCAACAAGCTATGCAAGAAATCACGTGCCAGGCCGCGCCTCAGTTGATCGTGGTAGGGCTGATTGCGATAGTTACGCAGGCACTCGTAGCAACTGGTTTCCTCACCGCACTCGCAGCGTTCTACACGCTTCCAGGCAGCCAGGAGGACACCTGGCAATTCGTCGGCGATGCGGCGCACGTGACCGGCACCTCCGGGCACGTTGTCAAAGAGCACCAGAGCCGGCGCAATGCCGACGCTGTAACGATAGAGGGTTCCGTCCAGGTCATCCCGCCGGATGCCGAGGGCCTCGCTGGCCCCCTCTAGCAGGGCGAAAAGCAGCGAGAGCCACAGTTCATAGTCGACCGTGGAAGCCAGCAGCCCTTCGAAACGTAACTCCAGGACATCGGTGATGAACTCGTGCCCCAGGTGACGAGTAAGCAACTTGCCCCTGCATTCTTTGCCCGTACGCGGATTCTTGTGGGCGCGAGGTGCGCGCCGGCGTCGCCCCGTGGGCACTTTTGGCGCTGGTTCGGCAAAGCCACAGGTTTCGCAGATGCGAAAGCCACGGTTGAACTGTCCCGAGTTCACAAGGGCCAGCTTGCCGTAGCGCGAGTAGCGGTGCCATACCTGCACCCGCGCGCTGGACAGATGTGGCGTCTCTTTAAATGGCGGCTCAGAGGATGCCCCCCCCTCCGCCGGCGCGGCATATTCGGCAAAATAAACCCGCGAGGAGTAGAGCCGTTGCGGGCGGGCTTCTCCTGATGGCCGTGGAGAGGCTGCCACGATAAAACCAAACTCGGGAATGATAAACTCGCCATAGCGCTTTGGCCAGCCGAACAGGTTGCCGCCACAAACGGTACAGGGACCCTCAATGCGGGCTAACGAACGATGAAAGCGCCCACACTCTGGGCAAACGGCATAGTTGTAGGTTTGCCAGTCCCGGTTGGGTGGCTTGTTGATCCCCCCACAGACCCAGATGTGCTTGGCCGCCACGACCTCACCGCCCGGTGCGTATTCCGAGATGGCAATGCGCAGGTCACGCTGCAACTCGATGCGCCCGGCCTGTTCCACGGGCAGGTGGTTCGTTCTGAGTTCAACGACGTCGGTGGGAAAGCCGTACTTGGGCAGCACGTTGCGCGAACCGAGAAAGCCAAGCAGATTGCGACTGCGTACCGTCCTGGTTACCCTCTGAAAGTGTTCGCTTCGGCGGTAATTGCGTTCGGCGACTGCTTCCTCCTCCAATTGGCGCAACAGCGCCAGGTCATCCGTCACTTCCTGAGCTGCCCGATCCAGGATACCGTCGCCGTCCTCGCCCCACAGGTTGAGCAGCCAGCTCCAGCCGGCGATGCCCAACTCATCCTGCAAGTCCTCGGGGACGATGCGTTGCAGCGCCTGCTGCACCTGCGGAGGGCGAGCCTCAGTGTATTCTTGGAGCAAGTCCGGCCCAGTAGATCCGGGACCTTTGGTTCCACTCTGGGCAAGCTCGTCGGGGGCAAAGAAAGCGCCCACGTTGCTGTAGCGCCGGCCGCGCTCCTGGAAAGCCCAGCGGAAAAAGGCCGAAAACAGCACGGAATGGGCATGGCGGCGCACAATCTTTTCATTGGTCACCACTACGGCCGGCGGGCGAATGCGGCCGGAGACAATGCGTTTTGGATGGGCATAATGGGTCAGGTCGTGCGAACGGCGTTGGGCAAAAGTAAGGGCAAAGGCAGCCGAGTCGGTGCGCCGCCCGGCGCGGCCGGCGCGCTGAACATAGTTGGCCGTCGTCGGTGGCACGTTGCGCATCAGCACGGCCTGCAACTCGCCGACGTCCACGCCCAGTTCAAAGGTGGTAGAGCAACTGAGCGCGTTCAGTTCGCCGCGCACGAACCGCTCCTGCACGGTCGCTGCCGCCGAACTGGTCCACTGGGCCGTGTGCTCTTGGGCACTGAGGGGAATGGGATCCAATCCCTGATACAGATGGCGGTAGTGGTTCTGTACCCAGCCGGGCGCGGCTGCGTCTATCGGCTCCAGGGTGCCGTCGCAACGATAGGCAGGACAGATGCCCTGCACGTTGATGTGAGCAAGCCTCCGGCAGCGGCTGCATCGGTAGACACTTGCAGCAGACTCGACGAGCGGCACCACTTCCCAGAAGTGATGGCTGAGGCGATGGACCACCCCGATCCGTCGCCGGTTCTCACTGGGCAGATGATCGCGCCACATCGAGCGGGGATCGGTTAAATGTCGCCACACATCCCTCAATGTTTCAGCAGCAACGGCTCGGCATTCCTTGTCAGACAGGGTTGTCACCCGCGCCAGCAAGCGAGTCAGGATGTCCAGCCGGCGGTTGTTGCCCCGCGTGGGAACCCAGCTAAAGATGCGGTTCTTAGCATCGGCCACCTCTCCTCGCATGAACAACTCGCGGTTGCGCGGCGCAAAGGCTTCGTCGCGGGGGTCTACGTTGTCCGGAAAGGTCACCGCCCCCTGGTGGCGCAAGGTATCCAGGAGTAAAGCCAACAGTTGCCATGCCTCCTCAGGAGTCAGATTCCAGGGAGGTTGCAACAGCGGTTGGGGGGGACGCCACTTATCCGGGCGCACCAGGCGGAATTTGAGCAAGCCCAGGCCCTCCAGATTGATGCGGTGATCCCAGGCGATCAACTCTTGCATCAACCAGGTAGCCATGAGCCGTTGGCGCTCGTCGTAGCTCTGGCGTTGGGTGAACAGGCCGGCCTCCTCCGCCTGTCGCTGCAGCCGTCCCACCAGATCCTGCAACCGCAAGCGCCCTGCGCGTCCGGCGGGGTCTTTTAGCAGGGTTTTCAGGATCAGGCGGCGACGCAGAACCTGGCGGTAAGTGCGCTCCAGGTAGGGCGCAAAGAAGGCGGCATCCTGTCGGCTGTCGGAGAAAGCCAAAAGCTTGCGTCCCTGTCCGGGAAGATCCGCCATCTCTTCCTCATCCGAGGGGGGCAGGGCCTGGTACAACGCAGTGGTCAACACGCTGACCGGGGCATCCTGGCCGGTCAGGAAACGATAAACGATTCCAGAGTTACTGCGCGATCCACAGGCGACACAGCACCGCAATTCGGACTTGCCCTGGAGATCGACCCGCCACAGCGTGACCTTTGGAGAGGATGGATCGCAGTCGCACCCCGGATGCAGGCTCTTGCCCGGCGCAATCGCGCCGCAGTCGAGACACAGGGTGTACGGTTCACACTCGTCCTCAATGATTGCTTCCAAATCCTCGCCGGTGGCCACTGCCTCGTCCTCATCAACCCCCACGGTCCGCTCGGTCAACAAAAAGTAAGCCTGCTCGCCGTAGGGATCGTCGGGCTGACCAGTCAGATGGCGCAGATACAATCTTTTGTCGCCATCCCGACTGCGCGCCAGGCGACCCACGACATAGGCGGTGCCGCAGCGGACGCACGTCGCCAGTTCGACGACCCGGGAATCACAATGCGGGCATGCTTCCCGCCGCGTCAGAAAGAGACGGGGCGGATCGCCCTCAGCCCCTCTGTGGGCCTCCTTGTTGAGGCAGGCAAAAGCGCCCTCCAGCGCCCGGGCAAAGACGTGATAGCGGGCCGGCAGTAGAGAAAGACTTTCGGCATCCGGCCTGGCGCGCACGGCCAGATCCACCAGGTTGATCAGTCGTTCGGCGGCGTCTTTTCGATCAGAAAAAATGTCACAGGCCAGGTGGCTCAAAAAGTGAGGCTCGTCGGCCAATCTGTCCTGCAGCAAGCGCAAGCGTTCATCACCGCGCAACAAGAGGTACAGAAACCGATCAATGGCTTCGTATCCTTTGACCTGAGCTGCCCCCTGCCGCGCCTCGTCCACGGCGGCTTGGGATACCCCATAGCGGGCAGCTACCCCGGCCAGTGCGTCGATAGTGTCCCGAGTTATCCTCCCTAAAGTTGGGATGGCTGCCCGCAGCGCGGCATAAAGTTCCGGTGATCCCTCGCCCCACGGCGTGCCCATGGCCGCCAAAGGCAGGCGCGTGGCGGTGACCATATCCTGTCGCTCCGGATCGCCGTCCACCCACTCAAAGCGCTCGCCAAAGAGTTCACCGGCAAAGGCGGTCACAGCGTCAAAGTCCTCTCGCCCCCGGCCCAGAGTAGCGCTGGTGGCGATGCAGCACAAGCGGCCCAACTGGCTGCCCACGACCCGGTCCTTCAAGCGGCGCAGCAGCATGGCGATCTCGATGCCAGAAGCACCGTTGTACACATGGGCCTCGTCTATCACGATGTAGCGCCAGTGCTGTCCCGTCTCGCCGTCAAAGAACTCGCAATCCTGCGGGCGAAGGAGCAGATACTCTAGCATGGCATAGTTGGTCAGCAAGATGTGAGGCGGTGTCTGTCGCATGTGTTCCCTGCTGATCAGCTCGTTATCCAATCGGGGTTCGCGGGGGAATTGGTCGCGGAAGGCTGCCCCGGCCTGGCTTTCTGTTTCCTCGGTCTCCCCCGTGTAGCGGCCAAAGGTGATATCCGGAAAATGGCCCAGCACCCGGCGCAGCCGCTTGAGCTGGTCGTTGGCCAGCGCGTTCATGGGGTAAAGCAGCAGCGCCCGCACACCCGGTTGCTCCAATGTGCCGGTTTCTCTTTCTCGCAACAGATGGTCAAAGATGGAGATGAGAAACGTCTCGGTCTTGCCGCTGCCCGTGCCGGTGGCGACGATCACGTTGCGTCCGCCGCGCACGGCTTTTTCGATGCCCTGCTCCTGGTGCAGGTACAGGGGGCGTTGCAGGGGAAACGCATCAGAGCAAAGGGCGCGGAACCCCGAGTGCAGCACTCCGGCCTGGATCAATCCCTCAATGCTGCATCCGGTCTCAAACGGCGGAGAGGCCTCCAACAGCGGGCCTTTGACCAGCAAACCCGGCGTCTCGAGTGCCCGCCAGAACTGGTCGCGCAAGTCCCGTTCCTGGAAGGGGTAGATGGTCTTGAGGTAACGCAGATAACTGTCTCGGATGACAGAGGTGGTTTGCAAGGGAGGAAGTTGTGCGGTCATGATTCTGTCTCTTTCCTTTCCGAGGGGAAGTGACTCTCACGTCATAACCATTGGTCTTTAGGTTCTTTGGAATGAAACTCTAACAGGTGCAGTTGAATCCCTGTTTCTTTCTCGTGCCGGAATGCAACGTATCCTTTTCCCCGGCGTTTGGCTTCCTGCTTGGTCCGCGGCGGATGGGCTATCTCAAAGTGTCTCTTGAAGAGATCCTCACGTTGCGTTGAAAACGCTTTGCACTCGGTACATGTCAGGACCCGACCAGAGCCTGAGAAATCCGCCGATGTCGAGGCCAGGTCAATGGCGATCATCTCTGTCGCCACCCCAGGGCGCAAAGCGACGATCAGGCGGAAAGGACTTTGTTTTCCGGCGCACCAATTGACTTGGGCCCGGGTGTCGCATTTCTCAATACGCTCGACACAACCCCAGCCGAGGTTGCAACGTATCCAGTCTCCCACGCGCACGACGTCTTCTACGGCCTGGCGCAATCCTTTCAGCAGACGGTCCACTGCCGGTCTATCCGACTGCGCCTGCAAACGCTCGACCGCAAAGTTGGGGTTGAGCGAAAGGATCTCAACCGCGTCGGCATCGGAAAGGCCGGCCATTTCGACCCACTGCAACAGCGAGTCCACTCCCAGAACCACACCCCGGCGGATCAGTTGCTGCAAGGCGTGCAAGCGCACCCGCTCGTCTTTAACGGACAACAACCGTTCACAAGTGGCCTGAGGCAGCAATCCCGATCGGGGAAGGTTGGCCAGGTAGGCCTGAAAATGCTCCGACGAGATCTCACCTTGCCGGTGTGCGCGCAAAAGGCGCTGCACCCGACCGAGGGCAAACATCTTTAGTTGAGATGCCCGGAGCATGACCTGGTCGCCGCCGGCCCGCACCATTTCGACCAAAGCAATGATTTGGGGGATCGTTCCCTCGTCCAGGTGCTCAAAGCACCACTGCCAGTCCGATTGGGCTGTCTGCGGATCGCCTGTATCGCAATAGACGGCGGCCCGCTCCAAGAAAAGCTCAAAGCACTCTCCCTTTTCTTGAAGCCGGGCGTTGAGAGACTGCAACTGCTTTTCAGGAGGGATCAGCTCGACATCCACAGTGCCCGGCGTACTCTTTTTTGGTGGCCTTTGGGGCGTGACGTAGGACACCCAGGGGTCGACGACGAGGAATTCCAGGCGATACTTGCCCGAGCGCAGCCGGTCCGGTGGCGCGTCAAAAGTGAAAACTCTTTCGGCCGTGTCGGGAATGGTTTGTTCAAAAACAGAGTCCCACGGTCGCCACAGAGGCCAAAAGCGCACGCAGCGGTTCGTCAACCGAGTCTCTTCACGCCAGCACAACTCAAAGACCACGCGGTCGCCAGCACGACGCGGGACCAGCTCTACGTCTTTGACAACGAGGGTGCGGGTCAGACTGAGCACGGGCAACCACAGGGGACCGTCCTGCCCAGAGAGGTTGTACAGGCCAAGTTCAAAGCGCAAGATGGGCGAACGGCTGGCCCTGACCGTGTCCAGAAAGGCGACCAGGTCGAAACGCCAGAGATGTTGGCGTCCAGGCAGCAAAGTGCGGTCGAGTACTTGAAGCTCTGTGTCGTCCATGTCTAGCAGCCGGAGGGTCAGGTAGACCCGATCGGCTTTGAAAGGAGGCAGCGCGACCAGCAAATAAGAGGAACGGGTTTGCAGCCACTCATCCACCGAGCGTTTGATGGTGCAACCCGTCCACTCGCTGCGAGTGGGAGACGCCTGTTCTCCTGCCAATGCCCAGCGCAGGCGGTGGATGGGCACGCGCACGAGCACGCGGGCGGCGTCGCCGGAAGACAAGGGACGCACAACGGTCAGTTCAATTTCCGTGACCTCTGGTCCGACCTCGATCTCGTACTCCCAACCGCCCGGGCAACGATCGATTTCCTGAACAGAGCAATCTTTATTCTCACCCTGAGACTCAAGACTATCGCCGGGGGCGGTTTCGGCCAGAAGCGTCACAGCCTGAGGCCCCGCTTGTGGGTCGGGCAGGTAGAGGGTCTCGTGGCCGCAGAGCACAAAGTGTGGCACAACCCGCAACGTGAACTCGGCGTCGCGCCCCAGGGGGCCGCGCAAGCGCAGCCGGTAGTTGCCAAAGGGCGCTCTTCCCAAGAGTGAAGGCAGGCTCAGCGGCAGGTCAACGTACCCCTCACCGGGAATCAGCTGGGGACGCAGATCCGCCAGTGTCTTTGTCATCTGGCCGACGTCAGGCAGGGCCGGCCACCTGTTGTGCACGGTCAGCCACCAGTGGGCCAATTCTTCCTCTATGTCCCGCCGCCCGGTAAGCGGGATTCGGACACAGGGTGGAGGACCAACATAGACTGGGACACGGACGCCGGGTTGCTCCGGCGTGAGGAGGTTTCCACCCACCAGGTGGGGGCGCTGCGTGGACTCGTCCGGCCGCAGCGTCACCGTCAACACAGTCTGCTCATCTCTCAGCAGGGTGAGCTGAATGGCACGGCTGAGGTCCCACGTCCGTCCACGGAAATCCGCCCAGCCCCACGGCAGGCGCGGCAGCTCTTCCACAAGCTCGCCTTCTCCTTTGACCTGGAGCTCGAACTGGGCCGGATAGAGTAGCCCCAGGCGACGCGCCGGGAGGGAGTGTTTCCACGACAGCAACGTGCACCGTTCCGAGTCAAAAACAAAGAGAGGTCGTTCGTCGCTCGGTCCCTGATAGCGCCAGGTGCGCTTGACCTGGCCATCAGTCAGCAAAGAGATCTCATAGGTCGGGGCCGGTTGTCTCAGAGTGAACGACTCGGGCACGGTTTTCCAGTCAAAGCCAGTCTTGCGCACATGGACGGGCACCTCGTGCGATTCACCGCCAGCCGCGATCTGCCAGACGACATCGGCGTGAATCATGGTGGCTGGCACTTGCTGCGGGGGCAGGTCGAGGATCACGCCTTCACCCCAGGGATCGACCCGCACCTCTGGCTTGTGCAATCGCCACCGGTCGGTCGCCTCACGCTGTACCTGACCGGCATCTTGGCCGGCGATCCATCGGCAATAAGCCTCTACCACTCGCTTCGGAAGACCGAACGTTTCCGCGCCGGGTACGAGGCCGGCATCCAGGGTCTCCCAAGCCATCTCGCGGCAGCGCTCCACAAAGTCCTCAGCCACTCGACCGCCATAGGCCAGGAAGCGAAACACCGGTTTATCGGTAAAGTACTGAATGCTGGACCGCCACTGCCACTCGTCAATCAGTTCCGCAGCCGACGTGCCGGCATACTGCACACGGAGGACACTTGGTTGCAGCATGTTGCCAAAAAAGTCGGGCAGGCAATAGTCCGGGATGCCACCGTGGGCCAGGATAAGGCTGACGTAGCGATGCGCCTCGGCGCGCATGTCGCAGAAAAGCGGCAGGCCCAGGTCTTCCAGGATCTCTTCGAAAGCTCGGCCCACCTGCCAGGCGTAAGCACGGTTAAACCCAGTGACCTGAATCACCTCGCTCCAATAGTCGCCGCCCTGGTAGCCGTACACGCCCTGCGCCACCAGGTAGACGGCCAAGGTACACGGGTACTCTTGCTGTAGGATGCGCAGGCCGCGATTGTGACCCACCGCCCGCACGCGCAGACCGATGACCTGGCCCAATTGGGCGCACGCGTCGGCAGTGATAGGGATCTCGCCCAGCAATTCCACTTGGCGGACCTGGGAGACAAACCAGACTTCCCAGTCTTTCAGACTGGTGCGGGCCGATCTTTGCGAGTTCCCCACGATCAAACTCCTTGAGTGCGGTACAGCTATGACGCTCTCAACGCCACGATGCTGTTTACAATGCTCTCCAGTGTAGCCGAGGTTTTGCCTTCCTGGCGCGCCCCTGCAATGATACGTTGAATGACCCCTGGACACTTGAGCGCGTGTTTGTCTTTGGTAAAACCCAGCTCAGAGCGACACGCGTCCAGAATCGCTCGAAAGAAGGTCTCGCCCAGTTCTGTGCGCAGTGTGGTTTCGAGATCCCTCTTGAAACAGGCATAATTCGACCACACCCCCTCTGGCCAGTCTTCAAGCTCGGCACCCATCAGTCGGAGCAAGCGATGATTATCTTCGGGCTTGGCGTCTTTGTCGCCGGCATCGCCATCCCACACGACGAAAACGGGGATCTGGAGCTTCCGAAAGATTGCCGTTGGCCGATCCAGGTTGTTCTTGCCCATGCAGGGGATAACCGAGATCTCCATGCTGTCAAAGCTGTGTCCTTGGGACCCGGCCACACCCAGAATGGCTGCCCGATCGTCCTCGCCTTCTACGAGCACAGCAACACCGGCGAAAAAGCCCTCGTTCATCCAGGGGGTCATCAACGTCTGGAGCCGGGGCTGCAACGTCGCTCCAGAGTAGGTACCTTCGGGCTTGCCATCGGCCGCTTCGACGATGGCTGCTACATCATCGAGCGTAGTCTGGAAAGCGACTGTGTGCCTGGGGCCGCCATCGTCGGGAAGGTGCTTGCGCAGCAAGCGAACTGTGTAGAAACGCTGGAGGTCCACAAATAAGGGGCTATGGGTTGCGTACAGGACCTGGGTATTTTGGGCGACGCCCTTGATATGGCCCGTCGCCAACCTGTAGAGTACTCTGGAAAGGTGGCGCTGGCGGTTGGGATGCTGATATAACTCGGGTTCTTCAATACCCAGAATGAGGTTGGGCATTGAGACCACGATGTCTTGGACCGCCGTACATGCAGTTTCACTTTCCTCGCCTGGTGCTGTTTCATCCGTGGCTGGTGTAGGAGATGAGGTCTGAGCCTTGGCCAGGTGTTGGAGCATAGTGAGGATGAATGCCCGCTGCAATCCATGTCCCGCTCTGGCCACTGGAGACGGATAGCCATCTTCGACCAGACGTATGTTGGCCTTGGGCAGGGGGATGTTGATCTGTTCATCTGTCGTCCATTCCAGATTGACCAAAGCATCAGGAACATAGGTGCTCAATGTGGCACTCAGATCGGCCTGGAGGGTTGACAACTCGATAAGATTGGCCGGATCCATGATCTCTTTGTAACGCTCCTGGGCATCCTTGCGAAGCTCTTGGATTTCTTTGCGCTCGGCGAGGGTGCTGCGCACCACCAGATCCATCAGGTCGGAGAGCACTGTCCCCCGTCCTTCTGCCGCATCTTCAGAGGCATCTCTCACCGCAGGGATAAACAGAAAGCGGGTGAACCGTTCGAGATGAGCTTGACCGACCTCCTTGAAACCAAAGAACTGGCCGTCGTCACGCCCCATGCTACATTGGTCGAGATGCTCGTTCTCCCAGCCCTCCATAGCAACAGGAGCGTCGTCCTTCTTGGTCCATTGAGGCAGAGAGGCATACTTTTCATGCCCCAGGAGCGCCTGATAGTGCTTTTTCATCTCGGTGGCATTCGATGCAGAGCGAATAGGCTGAAAATCAGAATTGCGCATACTGGCGCCATAGTATTTCTGTGATCTCCTGCCGGGCGGCCAGGTCATTTCTTTTTCGACGGTCAACTCCCCGCTCACCACGTACTTGTCAAAGAGCTTTTTCTCCTCATCGGTCAGGTCTGTGAACGTGACACGGATAATGATCGGCTTTTCGGTGTCTCCGCCGTAAAAGTCCTGTTTTGTGTACTTGGCACTGGCAGTGTAGAAAAGCTCAATGGCCCGCAGGAACGACGACTTGCCGGTGCCGTTGGCCCCGACCAGGGCCGTCAGTCGCTCGCAATGCAGCGTCTCGTCCCGGATGCAGCGAAAGTTCTCCACGTAAACAGACTTGATGATCACGACACCCTCCCGGCCTCAAGGTTAGACTTCTACCGACCAGCGCGGCACGAAAGTGTTGCCGGTTTCCTCAACCAAGATGATGCTCGAGACGAGAAACCTGCGGGTTCCCTGCTTGCACACATCGTAGCAATAAAAGTACTCGCGGCCCTTCTCAAAGCGATAGCTGTACGGCTCCGCTTCCCGCGTCTCGATACTGCCATCCCTCTCCCGGGCCGTAAGGATGATCGTGTGCCGATTGCAACCGGCAGAAGCGATCACTTGTTTGACGTTCACTGCTCCTCCTCGTGAGAACCTACAACAACCTTCCTTGCTCCGGCTCCGACTCCGCGCGCATCAGCGCGTTGTCATAGTACATCAGCAGCCCCGCATCTCTATAGCTGCTCCTTCCGATCAAGACAGATGATCCAGTACATCCGCAATCCAGAAGAGTTTGATGCCTTCAGTCAACTGTTGTGCCTGCTCCAATCGTTGGGCATAGTCGGCAAGCTCGTTAATGTCGAAGGACTGACTACCGTCGAACTCGTCGGAAGGTCGCACAAGTCGGTGTACCTCAGCCAAGCCAGCCATAGCCTCCAACAAGTATCCCCGTGCACCTTGTTCCGGTTTGGAGAGTGCATTAAATTTGTCGCCCATCTCCGCTGCGGTGTCGAACACAGATTGAAGATGCCGGTTGATTTCTTGTTCTTGTCTCTCGATATACAATTGAGCGAACGGATAAGCAGAGTCCGGTAACTCGGGCATGCCTTTAAACTCGCCCAACTGGGAGACGCAAAGATACAATCCCACCACAGATTCGGAGAATCGATCCGCAAGCTGGATGTCCTCCAGGTTCCACAAATCCATTCCAAGCACCTGCCACGTGCCTGATGGAATGGGCAACGGCACATAAAGCCAAGGGTTTTCACCCAGGTCTTTGTCACTCAGGACGGCACCAAAAGTGAGTAACCGCCACGCCGAGCGGTTGAGCATCTTACCACGCACAACAGGTACAACCGCAATGTACTCCCAATTTTCTTCGATCACATAGTGATCCAGCTTCCCGTACTCGGCAGACCCAACACTGTCTCGCAAAGCGATAACCAATTCCCCAAATTTGGTGTAAAGCTTTGTGGGGTCCTGGAGGTCGAGCCGCAGCCACAAAGTTGGCGCGCCATCCCAACCCTCCTTGATGGACAGGACAGTCACATGACAACCTTCCTCGCTTATGCCGTCCAGTGCTTGCCGCACGCGCCTCATTATCTCGTGCTTGACCAGGTTCACTTTGGATGGAACCTGAGTAGCTGGTCTTGCCCAGACTTGGTCCGGATTATAGGCGTAAAAATACCATTGCAGCCACACATTCCAGAGCAGGTCACGTTCCCTTGCTTCGAGCGCGGATAGTTCATCATTATCAATCATATGCTCAAAGAGCAGCCTGAACTGGGCTTGATAAGCCGCAAGCTGTTTCTTGGCTGCTGCGAGATTGTACGTAGATAGGAATGCTAGATCCGTTTTGACGCCCTGTTTCTGCAAGGCTTCAAGCAGTTTGCCTCGCTGTTCCGAATACGTCGGCAGCTTGCCCACGCACAAGTTGGTTACCATGACATCGGGAGATTGCCGAAAGAAACCAATGAGCGAAGATGAGTAGTCGCGTTCTGCATTGAGATAAGGCCTGTACTTTTGGAGTGCGATCGCCCTGGGAAGTTCAGTCTGTTGACCAAGATGTTCGACAAACTCACTGGGTAGAAACTCGTGCGCAAAGCCCCAAGGGTCAACGGCAGATTTGGGAAACAGCGGGCGGTCGCCCAGCAAAGCCGAGCAACGATCCCAGAGGGTTGTGTCAACGTATTCCTCAAAAAGGTTCAGGCCTTTCCTGCGCTGAAGATACTTGAGCAACCCCCGATGCAACTGATCTAGACATGTCACTACCAGCCGACGTGTCTCCAGAACCAGATCAACGTATTCAACCCACGTAGCAGATCGGAACCTGTTGCGCGCCAATCCATTTGCAGCAGCGTTCACGCGAATCGCCCAGGCAGGCGGCAACATATAGGCCGGGACCCCTTTTTTGTTGACCGAACTTTCATCGACAGGGAGTGGCAGATGACCAATGCGATAGCCATAACCTTGCGTGCCGTAAGCCTTGTGTCCTGGAAACAGCCTTCTCGCCAGGCGAATCCGCTCCATTGCTTGCTCATGGTATGGATCCCCGGAGGTTTGCTTGCCCTCGCCTTCTCCTTGCTCGTGCTGGTCATAACGCAGCGGCCAGTAATGCAGCTTGAGCACATCTTCTTGCTCTTCGAGGGTTAGGATGCTGTACTCCTGAGCAAGTCGGGCCTGGAGCGTAGGCGATTGTTTCTGAATCCATTCCACGTGTCGCTCTTGATTGCATTGATACAATGCAAGCGACAAGTCAGCCAGCCGCGACAAATCCAGGTCCTTGACGGCACGACCCAGATCATCGTCTGAGAGCCATTCTGCTATATGCGGGACTACCTCCCACCAAGCGCCCCAGAAACAGACCTCGGCCGCACCGTTCCAGTCTGTCGTCGACGAGGGTGGTACGGGCCTGGTGTTTCGTTGAGCCAGCCACATCTTCACAGATTGCATGGTGTCTGATTTCGGCGTCTGGCTGGCGCGGATGTTTTCCATAGCAGTCCAGCGTTCCTTGGGAAAGAGGTCACTTAGCCGGGCCCAAGAATCGGCCATCTCTGGAGTTGTCACGCCGGTCAAATCGAAATCAACGATGAACATCCACAATTGCCCAAACCCTTCATGTGCCCTGTCAATGATAGACAGGTTTCGTTTGACGTATTCGCGCATGCAAGACCACATCAAGACGCGTAATACGCCGGCGAGCCCCGCCCAGGTCGTCGGGTCTAGTCTCTTGAGTGCCTCCAACAAGCGGCTGCTATCCAATGGCCGATCCACCAGTGCGTGGAGAGCAAAGCTCTCGATATCCTCCTCTACCATCAGCGGCAGAACTTGTGTGGCAGATTCAATCCAAGGAACGACATCTGGACTGACCAGGAGATCGGTCAAGATGCGAGAGCGGATTGGATGAAGTCCCTCAATACAGTGCTTGTCCGAGCTCAGCCGAATCAGGTATTCTTTTTCAAACAGCTTGAGGGTGTGGTCTGGATCTGGGAGATCGAGTTGGCCTAGCAGGTGAGTTGTGCGTAGACGAGAGTCGTATGCCGACACGACGGAGACCAGGCGAAGCAAGACGAGTTCGTCGGCGTGGACTTTCATCTTGCGAACCTCGTCCCGAATGCGATGGACTTGCTCCTGGAGACGCGCGCGGAGCGTGGTTGTCTGTGTGAGCAGGTAGACAAACTCCATCAGTGGGCCTTTGCCCCCGAACCTGTCCCACGCTGCGTCGAAATCGAGGAATTCGGTGCCTTGCCCAGAAGCAACCGCCCTCTCAAAGATTTGCCTGGCCTCTGCTTCATCAAAGGTCAGCTCTACTGTCTCATATTCAAACCCTGCCCCCGGCATACTGGTTCGGCGAAAGTCTTCCTCGCGAATCGTGACGAGGATGTGAAAACCGGGATGCCTTGCCAGGGGTTTCACCAACTCGGGCCAAGCCGTATCACGCAGGGAGACATCGATGTAGATGGCCATCGTGATCCCTACCGCATTGGCATGCCCGGCAAGCGCCCTGGCAATCTCTAGTGCGTGCTGACGGCCTTCGATGACCTCTATGGCAAATCGCCACGCATCGGGATACGCGTCGTGCAGATATCGGTAGGCCAGAGAGGTTTTCCCCTGACCAGACGCCCCGTGGACGATGACGACCCTGCTATTCTCGAACTTGGCAGCGACCTCTGCGAGCTTGTCTTCCCGGCGAAAGTCGAGTCCGGCAAGGATGTGTTCGTACCGGGCAGCAATGCCGGCGTAGAACTCGTCTTGCAATTCTGCACGTTGATCACCAGGAATGTCTCGATCTGTGAGAGGCGTGATCGAGGTAAACCATTCTCTATGATATGCGTATCGCTCCGCGAGGAAACGACCGACATTGTTTACCCGTTCGATGACATCGGATCGGGTCACGCGCTCCCTGTGCTCTGCTGCGTTGTAAAGCCAGGCGTTGAGCAGATCGAAAGAACCATCGGGATCGACGCCTGGCAAGGCATCCTGCAAGTACGAGTAGACAGTGTGCCTTTCTTGAGACTCGTCCAGTTCTACGAGTTCTACGCGGTCAAAGATAGCCTCGATGTCTGCATCCTGAAAACCATGCCCCTTGAGCTTTTGAGCCACCCGCGACCTGTGGGATTCATTCCCTGCCCAAGCCTGGCCCATTTCGGGGCCGATTGATCCAAAGTTCACCAGCTTGATGTAGGGGATATCAGAAGAGCGCAGCAACTCGGCCGCACGATGAAAGAAGGAATCTGGCTTGGCAGGTTCGAGGTCTGACAAAACTAGGTTCTCGTAAGATTTGACCTGGATGGTCTCAGCCAGACGATCACCTGTGTCCCAGACGTCCAGGTCTTCACGTCCCTCAAGGTGGAAGACGAAACCCAGATTGATCGCTGGCGACAGTATGCGTTTCAGCGCGTACAAGGCCTGCAACCTGTACCCTCGATAAGCTGCTGGCGCGCCTCTCCGGTTCATTTCCTTTCGCACCTCAGATCGGGCCCAAAGAACGATGGCTGTCCATCTACTTCGCCAGAGACTGTATCATCCGGCAATACGGGCAGTGTGAAACCGCTCAGAGCCACTTCCTTTCCCCAGAAAAACTACAGCAATTTTCCCTGCTCCGGCTCCGACTCGGCGCGCATCAGCGCGTTGTCGTAGTACATCAACAGACTCGCATCCTCCTGCAGCACCGACGGCGGCAGCCGCTCGGCCACTTTGACGATGAGCCGGTAGTCCCGCTCGTGCCAGGCGTGCTTGAAGCCGGCCCGCACCGCCTCGGTGCGGAATACCCGCAGCCGCCCCTTGCCCTGGGCATACTCCCCGAACTCGCGCAGCAGCGACCGCTCGCGCAGCTTTTCCAGATCGCCCTGGCAGGCCGGATCGGGCACGTACCAGCGATCCCGCTCATCCTTGAGAAAGTTCTGGATCAGCATGTCGCTCAGCTCGGGCAGGGCCTCGTGGCGGGCCTGGTGCAGCTCGCGCAAGAACTTGGGTTGGAGGTCCTGGTAAGTCTGAGGGGCGCCGCCGACCTCCGGGTCCAGCTCGCGGCGCAACCATTGGATAGCCGACTTTTCGTCGGTGACAAAGAGGGCGAGCTGTTCCACCCTGGTGGCGCGCATCCGCTCGCGGTCGTATTCAGCGGCCTGGTCGGGCAGGAAGTACATCTCGTCGCGCTCGGGGAAGCGCTGCTTGAGGCCGGCGTAGAACTCGGCGGCACCCAGGGGCACGCTAAAGCCGCGCTGGACATGGAAGGCGACCATGCGGTCGTAGAGGAGGTAGGCCTGCCGCTCGGCAACGACTTCCAGGGCGCCGTCCAATTCGACGACGACGGGCAATTGGGCAAGATGCTGGCGGACGAAGTCCCACGCCCCCTCGACGCCGCCGGCCTGCTCTAGGAAGCGGCGCTCGAAGCCAGTGCGGGGCTTGTAGGCAGAGATAATAAGATCTTGATTCACTGAGCCAGCCGCAGTCACCTGGGTATGTGTTTTTTTCTTCTTGTCAAGAGTTCGAACGTCAGCGATGATGAATCCCCCCCGAAGAAGTGCCTCTTGTATCGCATTCCAGACGCTATTCTTGGAATTGTGGAACTCGACGGTCATCCACCGACCTGGCTTCAGTACACGGTAGAACTCCTTAAAACACTGTTCCATCAAATGCTGGTATTCCAGAAGCCTTTTGCGTTGCATGTTGTTGACCACTGCTTCTGGTTGGTTGTTCGTGAAGAGCCGAAGCCAACCTTCCCACAGAAAGTTGAGCTCCGAATACATGATATTGGCACCAAACGGTGGGTCCACAAATACATAGTCAACACTGGCAGAAGACATGGTAAGTTGATGACTTGATTGAGTTGCAATAATGGCATCAAATGACGTACCTACCACACTGGATGCCTGCTTGAGGACTCGTAATCGTCTCTTTATCAGTTCAAAGACCGAGAACTCGATCTGATTTGAAGGAACATACAGAGTTCCTCGGCGATGTCCAGCGGTTTTGCCGCCAGCGTTTTTTTTCTCTCCGCCAACACGGCTAATGGCAATCTGATGTTGCCTGTTGGCTCTTTGCATAACGCTAGAAACCAACCATCTGAACCAGGAAGATGTTCCCCTATTCCAGAGTGCTGCCAATGCCCACAGATTGCGCCGAGTATAGAAGTGGTGGATGTGCGTCATTCCGATGTCATCGTTACGTCGGCTTTCGTCTCCTGCAGGCATACGGTCTGTTGGAAACCAATGCGGAATGTCTGCTTCCTCAATCCTTTTGATTATTCTGCGATCAAAGTCATCAGGTGACTTCTCGAATCGTTCACTACCTACCGAATAGTTGATAAGCACAGGAGCTTGTTTCACACGGCGTATAGTCTGACCTAAAACACTGTCATACACGATCTCCTGGGCATAATCAAGAGAACGTTTGCGCTGTTCGACGCCACAGTGAGGGCAAGGAAAAGGATCGCGTACCTTGCCCTTTTCCTTGTCCACAGCTACATTCCAGAAGACCATTTCACCACCACACTCTGGGCAGCGAAACACGTCGGACCAAACGACGTAGTGGATTCTCCCTCTAGTCTTACCATCGGAGTGAAGTGTTTTGTACATCCAGCCGCATTCCTCTTCTGCCTCACGTATAATCCGGCTGGCCTCTCGCACAGAGGCAATTACCTCCACAGGCACATTGTAGTTGTAAGTGATAAAAGTGGCAGCAGGACAAAGATCCACTTGAACCGTCTTGCGCACACCAAGATGAGATAAAACCAGATCCTTTTCATTCAGTATGATGCCGTCTTGCTTCGCACGGTAACCCAGACTCTCCACGGCCTTCCTGTCGCCACAGAGTTGGGCAGCCACACCAGTCATGCCGGTGCCGCAAAAGCCATCAAAGACCACGTCACCAGGATCGGTATAGTGCAGGATAAAGCGCATGATCGCCTTGAAGGGTACTTTAGTATGGTAACTATGGGCGTTGTAGATGGATCCACTCTTGCCCTCGCTTACGTCAGCAGCGAAGGGCTCGCGGTGGTACACGGGCTCGCCGCCGTTCCCGTTGTCGTCGCTGTCGTCGGGCAGGCCCAGTTGCTCGCGGGCTTGGGCGCGCTCGGCCTGCCAGCGCGCCAGGATCTCGGGCAGGAAAGGGTTGGGGCAAGCGGTGTAATAAGGCGGGTCGGACAGGGCCAGGATGTCCTCGTCCTCGCCGATGGGAAAGCCCTCGATGGCGCGGAATTCAGGGTCCTTCAACTTTTCCCGCAGGCGTTCCAGGTACTCGGCCCGTTCGTCATCGCGGGCGGCCTGGTATGGAATGGGTTCGTCGCGAAGGAGTTGGGGTTGGTGGGTCATACGTCAATCACCTCAGTGTTTGCGATTCTGGCTATCGCGAGCTGCCAGGAGTCCACGGTATACCTTTTGCAAGTGTTCTGATCCCTTTCACGAGCAATTCAGCCCTGTTTTCGAGAAACGCATAGTAATCTCCCGCAGACATGGTGTCATAGTCAATGGCATGCGTGGTCAGCCGTCTGCGTATCTCGGCTTCACCTAGATCGCTTGCCTCGCTTCTTTCAATCAAATAGTCCAGGGGACGCTTGGCAGAAATGGTGCGGTTTGTCTTCCATGTGATCAGCGCACAATTCAAGGCCCGGTAGGTTTCATCCTCGTCAATTGCAAGATCCCGCAGGTGAGCAACGGGATAGAGGTGGTGATATTCCCGGGATCTAAGGTGCTCACGTGTGGCTTCCGCACCGTCGGCCAGGTCATGGGCTCCACCGCGCAAAGTCAGACACAACAGAGCTCGAGCCAGTCGATCTTTGTACTTGGGCCAACGGGCCTGGATCAATTCCGTGACCTCGGGCAAGGGTAATCGCTGTTCATCAAAGCAAGGAACCGATGAGGCATCTCCCTCGCCGGTGATCACATCGCGGAGAGCCCGATAGTCTTGCAGGGCCGCAGTTGCAGCCGCACGGTCGTAACGCTCGCTGAAAAAGGACCGCCACAGATAGCGCCGCAGTAGAATCTGGATGTTTCCCAGGGCATCTCCTCCTTCAGGAGCGATTGCCCAGAGAGCAATCAACGGCGCCAAAACACTCTCCGTGGGCAATCGAGCCCGATCCCAGACGCGCTCCTGTTCCAGAAACTGAACAGTCCGCCGGACCCCACGTATGAGCTTGGGCCAATCCTGTACTACTTGCTCAAAGTCCAATCCCATTTGTCCCGTTTGGTTCGGTGAACGGTTCTGCATGAGGGCCGATGCAGGAAGGACAATATCCTTGGGGTCAATGTACACAGCCAGGTTGGGTGCTTTACCGGTGAGGCCCTTGACCAAATCGTGGAGTGATTCGCCGGCTACCTCCTCGATCTGCGCCACGATGATATCAAAGGTGGTGAGACGTACCATCCGGGTATTCATCTTGACAAAGACATCTATCGTCACCGGTTTTGGCGTACCAACCGGCAAACTCAGAAAGGGCAGATTGAACTGGACAAACCTCTGACGCAGCGGCATCACATCCTTGATGATTTTCATCACCTGAACCGGGTCATTTTTCACAGCGGAGCCCACCCATTCATACAACTCTTGTTCGGCCTCGGGGTCGGGTCTGAGCAGTCTGACCGGTATTAGCCTGCGGTTCCAGCACTCTTTTGCGCTGTCAACCCAAAGGGGGTAGAGCCGACCATTGCGTTTCCACCGACTTTGTGAATAGATGAGTGGCTTGCTGGTATCCTCTTCCTCATCATTCTTTTCTTGGGTTTTCTCAGGGTCTGGAAGCTGGACAAAGTACGTTCGGCGGTGGTAGTTGTCTGTCAGGCTTCGCCAAAGCGCAGTAAGGCGTTGCTGGCCATCGAGCAGCAATTCAGCGATACGATCCCCATCGTCAGGTGCCCCCACCATGGGGCGTGACCGGAAAGGCACAGTATCCCCAACCTCGAGTACCAGGGTGGCTCCAGCCGGCAGCCCGTCCAGCACCGCTTGGAGAAGGTCTGAAACCTCCCCATGTCCCCAGGCCTCCATTCTCTGGAAACGTGGCAGCACGATTTGCCTGTTCTTGATGCGGTTGAACCAATCGGGCAAGTACCTATTCCTTGCTTCCATCGTCTGCCTCCCCTTCAGTGGACCTTGAGACAGGGCGAAAGTAACCGGGTAGGTCCTTCAGGGCTTCTATGATGCGCTGCCGTAACTTACCTCGGTCTGGCCTCTTTTCGCCCAGTCCCAGCAGTTGATCTCTCAGATAGATGGCGATGTCGGTCGTGGCCTTTTGTAGGCTTTCTCGGGTTGGCTTTTCCCCATAGGCAAACCACATCATCGCCCCATAGCCGATGGCTACCGAGGTCGCGGCAGCGATGGCTGCGCTCAGAATCCAGCCAGGAACGCCGGCCAACTTGGACAACTGCTGGTAGACGGTTCTGGCCGCAAAGCCAAGGCCAAAGGTAGCGATCAATTCCTTGGCTCGACTCACAGTGATTTCGTAGCCATAAATGCGGGCGATACTCAAAACCAGCCCCGACTGGATAAAGAACAAGGGCACCAGATCGGCAAAGGGCAGTGGGATCCAGCCGACAGCCCCTGCGCTGCCAGCGGCGGCCCCAATCCGCTGCCAGGCCAACCTGGCGCGATACTCGGGCAATGCTTTGGCAATGGCTTGCACCAACTCTGTGTCCGACTTGGCAATCGCCAGGATCACACGTCCGACATTGTCTCCATCGGTGGCCACAATGCCAATGACCTCAGATGGCTCGAGATCCAGGTTTCGGGCGGCAACTACGAGCACCTGATCCCGCTCCCCTTTGGGAATCAAATCCATCTTGTTCAATGCTACGATGAACGGCTTGTCGAGCTCTAGCAGGTCATCAAACAGGCCTCTTTCAGACTGCTTGATGCCTCTCGTTGTCTCAAAGACGATCACCAGGAAATCGGCGCTCCCGGCCGCCTCAAAGGCGATCTGGCGTTCCCGTTCGCCTACGGCGCCCACCGCATCGGCGCCTGGGGTGTCCACTATGACAAAGAGGCCGGTATCGGCTTCCTGGTTCTGTCGGGTCGTTCCGGGGATAGAGCTTACCTCTGCCCTGTCTTCGTCACGAGAGATCAGTTGGTTGTACAGCGTGGATTTGCCCACGTTGGCCGGTCCAACGATGGCGATGCTGTTTTTCTGCCCAAGGGCGGCCTTGTAGTGATCCAGAACAAAGGGAAGCAGACTTTTCAAGACCTTGAGAGATGGGCTGAGTTCCTCCATGACATCTGTCAATTGCTTCCGCATCTCTTCGGGCAAAGCAGCCCACATCCGCTCAAGCTTTTCCCGCACGGGTTCCGGGAATTCGTCCAGGATTTCGTCAATGGTTGCCATTGATTCACCTTCTACCACTCGATCACAATCCGCACCTTGTTGGGGTCCTTGCTCTCGGTCCGCTCCTCCACAAAGCTGCGGAAGCGGACCAGAAGATCCTGCACCGTGCAGGGCATCCCGCCTTCCGTCAGCGCCAGCAGGATATCTTCCGGCGGCACGGCCACCCGTTCCAGCCCGGTGAGCGCCTCCTTGACCGTCTGCAAAAAGTCGTAGCTCACCTTATCCGGCAGCGCGCCGGCGTCCAGAAAGCCTTGAATGAGCCGTCGTTGGTCGGGCGTCATCAAGGCAATGTTCTCCCGGGTTGCCTCCTGGCGCAGGTTAGTCAACAGGGCACTGGTCCAGGCGGTGTGAAGCTGGCCCAGCCGGTCTTCCAAATCGTCAAGAGTAGCGGCAGCAGGCGCTTTGACCGACTCTTCCACCGGGCGATAGCCGCAGCGAGGACATCGCGGATGCTCTTTCAAGTCAGAAGCGCCGACGGCGTAGCAGGGGTGGAGCCCGACCAGTTTGCTCTCCCAGCCCTTTAACTCGGCCACCGGCAGAAACTCAATCGCCGCCAGGGCGGCCAGTTGCTTGTGGCGCGGATCGCCCATCAGCCGCTTCTTGTGGTCGTCCTCGGCGGCGTTTAGGCGCGCACGGCGGTGCAGGCCCAGGTAGACCCGGACGTACTCGCTCTTTAGATTCTCCAGCGCGCCACGGAGGGAGACACGCAATGCAGGCTTGCGCCAGTTCTGGGGCTCGCGCAGTTGGGCCAGTTGATCTTTTTGCAGCTTTTTTACTTTCTGGGGCCATTCGTGATCAAGGGGCAGCACGGCCGTCGCCACGCCCAGATAGGCCGTCAGGGGCTGGATCGCGCCGACCAGCTCGGCCACGGTCTCCAGATCGGCCACCAGCGACCGGCCGGCGGCCTGGGCTTTCACCTCTTGCGCGCTGTAGCAAAAGTTGCGCAGCTTGCCAGGAGTGTTGTAGGTCTGCAATGATTCCAGGAAGGATTTGTGGTCATCCAGGCGGCGCAGCAGGCCGGCCTTCACCTGGCCCTCCAGCAGGCTGGCCTCCCAGACCGGCAAGCCGCTCTGGGCCTTCTGACGAACGAGCACCAAACGATCCAGTTCGCCAGCTACCTGCTTTTGCAACTGCTCGACGGCCAAAGTATGCTGGTTGGTGTCCTTGACCAGGCCGGTAGGCAGCTCCAGCAACTGGAACAGTTCGGTGAGCGCAGCCAACGGCAATCCCTTGGGCCGTTCGATAAACTTCCAGTTGACCAGGTCGGCGATGCCGATTTTGACAGCCTCCTCCAGGTTGCCGGCGTCGAGCTTGCGACCCGGCAGAGCCAGGCTGATCTCGCCGGTGTAGACCAGGCCCAGCAGGGCCACGGCCACCCACTCTGGCTCCAGCTTGAAGTGAGGGTCGGCTTCAGCCCCAAACTCGCCGCCGATCAACTCGGCGCGGTTGAGCACCTGGCCCTCGCCCTTTTGAGTCAGTTGATCCATAAAGTGACCCGCATAGCGCGATTCGCGGCTCTTGACCGCCGGCCCGTGGGCCGCGTCATCATCCAGCAGGTCCAGCGCGTCGAGCACGGCGGCCCCTTGTTGCGTTTTGATCCCTCCGGCCAGCCAACGCACTGCTTCATAGGCTGCTTGCGCCCGGCTGGCCTGCGTGACCAACACGGAAAAAGTTGGGTAGTCAGGTAACTTTTCGGCAAAAAGGGTCGACAGGCAGGCCGAGGCCACGGCGTTGACCAGGTCGCGCACCGAGGCTATGTCCTGAGCTCGCCGAAGGGCGGTAGAACGCGGCGCGGCACCGCCCTTGAGCCACTCGACAAAGGGCTGCGTTACGCCCTTGTAGGTCACGTCCACCGCCCGGGACAGGTTCTCCCGCAGCCATTTTTGCAGGTTTTTGAGATGCGTGTCGGCTTTCTTTTCGTACTGCATTCGATTGCCCACCGAGGCAAAGTCGGCCATCTCGCGGGCGCCGGCGTAGAGCTTGAGGACCGTCTCGAATTCCTCATCGCGCCGCGCCAGCCGGAAAAAGACCTCGTCGGCCTTTCGTTCGTCGGTAAAAAGTGGTGGGTCGTAAGGCTGGAGCATATAGAGATAGAACTCGCGGGGCGGCTGGGCGGTGGAACGCTGGTTGGGCGCGCCAAAGAAAAGATAGCCGGGGCGCGTCACCTGCCGCTCGCGCCATTCCACCTCGTGCTGCCAGATGTGATAGCCCACCACATAGGGCGCCTCGGGGCACTCGATCACCCGCGCCAGTGCCTCAAAGTAGTACCGGTTGAGCTGACCGGGGTCCAGGCTCTCGGCCCGCTGCTCGATCTGGGCGTCAAAGTCAATGTCTTTCTTCAGGTCCAGGTAATACTGGCCGTTGTCAGGGTTAAACGAGAGGAACTGGCCGCTGACGGTACGCATGATCTCGCGCAGCGTGGCCTCGACTGTCGTCTTGAGAAAGTCGGCATCTCGCTCTGGCACGGGCAGGAAAAGGCACAGGCCATCGCGCAGCTCTTTGGCCGTGGCACCCAGGGGTGCATAGATATCGCCCGTCGTCAGCCGGTGGACGCTGAGAGCATAGATGATCCGCAGGGCAGCCGGGCGGTAACCCGGCCGGGTAAAGGCGTTGCGCACCCGGTCTTCCAGCACCTGGCTCTTGTCAATCACTTCCTTGATCTCTGGAATGCTGCGGAAGGAAGGATTCTCTCGCAGCCGGCTCCAGTAGGTGTCGTAGGCGATCAGGCCCGGCCCGTCGGACGGCACATCGCTCTCTAGCCGGGCCTGCATCTCGGCGCTGAGGGTTTTGAGCACCTCCCGCTTTTCGGCCACATACACCCGCTCAAAGGTCTCCAGATAAGCCGGGTGTACCGGAAAGAGTCGCACAAAGTCATCCAGCCGCTCGGCCATACCCCCGTACAGGGGCGTAAAGCGTCCCAGGTGCTCGCGAATGCGCCCTTTTTGCCGGGCATCCTTGCGCAGCAAGCGCTCGGCCACGACGTAGGCCACGTCCTCGCGGGCAATGCGCACCTGCTCAAAGCGGTCCTTGACGCGGCGCACCGAGTCGGCGACGAACTGGAAGCGGGGGCTATCGAACAGCGACTCCTGGATGCCGGCCATGAAGCGGAACCGCGTCAAGCGGCAAGCCTCGCCCAATTCCCGCAAGAAAGTCAAGTCCAGCACCAGTTCCTGGTCGTGCCGCGAGCGAAGGTAGTCGAGTAACTCGTCCACGACGAGCAACAAGCCTTGATCCGGATACCGCTCGTGGAAGGCGCTCATCATGGCCACCAGCAAATCTTTGCTGTTGGGCGCTTTGCTCATGGGCGGAAAGCGGTAAGCGACGCCCATCTCGCCCATCGCCAACTCGAGCTCGCCAAAGAGGATGTCACGCAGGGACATGGTCGTCGCGCCGATCTCGGTACGCACCACACGAAACTGACCGGCAATAGCTTGAGCGGCGTCGGCGACCTGCTCGTTGGTCAGAGAAGCCGCCAGGTCTCCGTGTTCCGCCACGGCGGACAGCATCGACATCAAGTGGGATTTGCCGGTGCCATAATTACCCACGACCATGAGCCCTTTGTTGTCTTTTGGTTCGACGAATTGCAGTTGGGGGACCACCAGGCGCGTCAACAGGTCGGCCATGCGGTCAGAGATGACGTAGGTTTTAACCAGGGTGACCGCCTCCTGCTTGTCGTCGGCTTCCCGCAACTGCACAACGGTTTCGATGGGCTCGAACCGGATCAGGTCTTTGTATTTCATGCCTCGATTTCCTTCCTACGACAGCAGAATGATGACCACTTGGGGGCGTTCGTAGCGGTGATACTCGGGATGTCCGGGCTCGGCATAGTTCAGGACGCTGCTTTTGTCATTATACGTGCCACCCCAGGCGACGATGAGCGTCCTATTACGACTCAACCCTTGAAACAGAGCCAATGGATCCTGGTGCAAAGCCGGGTCAAAGAGCAACTCGATGTTGTCCAGAGCAAGGACATTGCCTGGCAGCTCGTCGATAGCGTCGGCTAGCAGGCGGCGCACGCGCAAGGGGCGCTCCTTATTGGTCAGGTCGAGCAGACGCTGGCTGAGGGCCAGATTAACATTGAGGTAGGGAATGTCCCGGCGACGACACAGTTCCTTGAGCAGCGGCGTCTTGCCCGAACCAACTGGTCCAACGACCAGAGCAAGCCGGTGATACTGTTGGGCCACGCCAGGCAAGAGTCCTTCCAGTTCAGCGAGTTTTATCGAGGAAAACTTGGCCATGCTGGCGAATCTCCCACGGCGATTCCAAAAACAAAAGCCACTGCCTGATTTGCCAGGACAGCGGCTTTGTGTTACAGTCACTGGGCCGTTGGCCTGGGAATGTCAGGCCGATAGTAGATGGAGACAGACGGAGGGATGAGCTCCAACGTCCCTTTTTTCTTGTGCAGTTTGTGTACCTGTTGTTACATTATACCATAATCTTATATTTTGGCAACATGATGCGTGTTCGGTAGCACCCCTTTAAACCATGGAGTGGCTTGAAAGGCATCGGGTTTGGCTAGATATAGTATGTAGCTCAACGTTATGCACCACCTGTAGTTATCCAAGATGGAGAAATGAGCCGACACGGTTAAGTGGGGAGCTACCGCGCGTCCTCGAGGGGGCACGAACGATCTTTTGGTGACTTGAGAAGGACTGTATCTTTTTGAGACTCTGGTACAATAGTAGAAAACGAGTCTTATCGTGACCCAGTGACTCAAGATGGCTGGTTCTATTTGGGACCGAGGCAACTGCATCAAGACAGCCAAAGCACGAGCCGCGTTGCTGAGCGACCAATGGTCAGTTCTTGCCGAGCAGTGTGAGCACTGTCCTATTGCCGCCTAAAACAGATCGTTTGTGCACCCGGCGATTCAATTCCGAGGATCGGGTGTTTTTGTCAAACGAAAATGATCCCATTTGACAATCGAAAATGATCCCACTTGAGCCATTTGGCCTGAACTTTGACAATTGAAAATGATCCCTTTTGACAATCGAAAAGTGACCCACCCCG
>Ga0180431_10001272_pt1 | contig 35535 bp, 30 predicted proteins | sample SS_ome_11_FD_132459 | JGI IMG/M metagenome (GOLD analysis project Ga0180431, IMG submission 132459) | Hypersaline lake sediment archaeal communities from the Salton Sea, California, USA - SS_1_MS_1 metaG | ecosystem: Environmental > Aquatic > Non-marine Saline and Alkaline > Hypersaline >... | reverse complement strand
TTATCTTCACAGAGTAATATGGAAAGAGCAGCAACCGCAGCTGTTTCACTTCTCAACCGCCGGGCGCCACAATGAACGATCCGGGCTCCGGCTGCCTCGGCGTCATCCCGCTCGGCCCGACTCAATCCTCCTTCGGGACCGATGAGCAGACCGAGGTCATCGACGCCGCGCGCGCGCAGCTCCCGGCCCACATCGCCCAGGCTTTGATAGCCGTCGTCGTCGGCGACCAGAAGCGGAAAGCGGACCGCTTCGGGAAGAAAAACGGACCAGGGTCGGGGCTCGGACACGCTCGGAATCAAACCGCGGCCGCACTGTTTGGCGGCTTCGGCGGCGATCCTCTCGAGCCGGCCGGTTCTGACCCGGCCTCGTTCGACCCTTTCGGTCAGAACCGGGACGAACGCCGCGAGACCGAGGGCTGTCCCTCCGGACAGGGCCTGCTCGAGAGCCGCCGGTCGGATCTGCGCCTGATAAAGCGTGATGCGGACCGGCGGTTCACGCCACTGCTCCACGATCTCGCGAACCCGCACGCGGGCTCCGTCGGGACCGGTTTCGAGTTCGCATCGCAGACCTCGACCGTCACCTACCACCGCCCAGACCTCTTCTCCCTCACGAACCCGGCGAACCCGTATCAGATGGTGACTTTCGTCGGGCTCGAGGGCCACGCTCAGGCCCGGTTCGGGATCCGGGGCCCCGTCGGGCCAGAGAACGCAGTGCAGTTCGCTCATGACCGCAGCGCCGTGACCGCGACCCAGCCCCCCGCCCCATCGGTCACCTCGGCCTCGAAGCCGTGGGCGCGCAGCAGGTCGAGAATCGAATCGCTCTCGGTCTCCTGCAATCCCGAGGCCAGCAACACCCCTCCGGAAGCGGTCGCCTCGGCCAGGGCCTGGATCTGCTGTTGAAAAAAGGTAAAATAGACATTGGCCAGCACGAGCCGGAAGGGACCGGTTTCGGGCCGGTCGGGGAAACGGGCGACCGAAATATCGATCCGGTCCTCGAGTTCATTAAGGGCCACGTTTTCCCGGGCGCTGGTTACGGCCTCACTGTCCTGGTCGATACCGACCGCCCGTTCGGCTCCCAGCCGGACGGCCGCCAGCGAGAGAATCCCCGAGCCGCAACCTATGTCGAGAACCGTTCCGCGTTCGTCCAGGTCGGGCAGGTCCTGCAGCCGTTCGACGATCATGGCCGTGGTGGGATGGTGCCCGGTTCCGAAAGCCATGCCGGGCTGGAGCAGAATGACGGTTCTATCTCCGGAATCGTATGTGCGTTCCCAGGGGGGGAGGACGAGCAGGCGTTCGCCGAGGGGCAGAGGCGGGAAATGATGCTGCCACTGACGGGCCCAGTCCACCTCGGACGCCGGTTCAGGCGTTCCCAGGGTGAAGGGTTCGGCCTGTTGTCCCAACGAGGTGAGGAAAGCCGAAAGACGGCCCCGGGCATCGTCGACGGCGTCGGTGTCGAAAAAAATGATCAGGGTACACGATCCCGGCGGGGTGTCGGACCGCTCATCGTCGAGGATCTGCACTCCGGGTGAACCCCACTCGACGACCTCGGCGCTGACCCAGTCCACGAACGAGACCGGCAGGGTCAGTTCCAGCTGCGACCAGAACCGGCTCATCGTCCTGCCGGATTCTGTCTCATCGCCGACGCCGTGCCTTCTGGAGGGTCTGCTGATCGGACTCGGTCGGTTCGAAGAGCCCTTCCTCGGCCATTTCGTCCAGGAGCTTCTTTTCTTTTCCCGAGGTCTTCTGCGGGGTCCAGATCACGATTTCGACCAACAGATCCCCTGTGCCGTATCCATTGAGATGCGGCAGGCCTTCTCCTCGCATGCGCAGGATTTTCCCCGACTGCGTCCGGGCCGGTACTTTCAGACGGGCCGACCCGGTGATGGTCGGGACGTTGATGGTGCCCCCCCGGGCGGCGACGGCAAAGGATACCGGCTGCAGGCGGTAGAGATCGTCACCCTCGCGTTCGAAGGCAGAATGCGGTTTCTCCTCGATGAAAACGATGACGTCCCCCGCCGGGCCCCCTCGCAGGCCGACGTTGCCCTCCCCGCTTATGGTCAGGTAGTTCCCCTCGGCCACCCCCGGCGGAACCTTCACGGCCAGCGTTGTCTGCTGGCGCACGCGCCCGGTCCCCGAACAGGTGCTGCAGGGTTCGGCGATGACGGTGCCCTCGCCCTGGCAGGTCGGACAGGTGGTGATGTTCATCATCTGTCCGAACAGAGAGCGGCTTACCTGCTGGACCTGTCCGGCGCCGTTGCAGGTCGAGCAGGTGACCGGCTCCGAGCCCTCGGCCGCGCCGCTTCCACCGCAGGCGTCGCAGCGTTCCCAGCGGCGTACCCGGACTTTCTTGCTCACGCCGGCGGCGATCTCCTTGAGAGTCAGCGGTAGCCTGACCTCGATATTGCCGCCGCGCCGGACGGTCCGCCGCCGCCGTCCCGTCCCCCGCATGCCGCCCCCGAAGAGGTCTTCGAAGCCGCCTCCGAATCCGCCTCCGAAAGCACTCATGAAGGCGTTCAGGGCCTCTTCGACGGTCGTGAATCCGGTGAAGCCCCCGAAACCGGGACCGGCTCCCGGCGGAGCCTGGTGACCGAAGCGGTCGTACTGCGTTCGTTTGTCCGGATCGCGGAGGACTTCGTAGGCCTCGGTGGCCTCCTTGAACTTCTCTTCGGCGCCGGTGTCCCCCGGATTGCGGTCGGGGTGATATTTCAGAGCCAGCTGCCGGTAAGCTTTCTTGATCTGGTCGAGATCGGCCTCCCGATCCACACCGAGAACCTCGTAGTAGTCACGCTTGGCGGCCATCGTCAGAGGGTGCTTTCCCCGGCGGTGGTCTCATCCTGTTCCCCTGCCCCGGACGTCTCCTCGTCCGGTTCCTGGGTGACCAGAACCCGCGGTGCCCGGATCACCCGCTCGTGCATCAGGTAACCCGGTTCCAGAACTTCGGCGATATGTCCGGGCTCGAGCGCGGAATCGGGGATGACCCCGACCGCCTCGTGGGTGTGGGGGTCGAAAGCCTCACCCACCGGTTCGATCCGCTCCACGCCATGGCGGCGCATCACCTCGCGGAATTGTGCGAGGATCATCACGATACCGTCGTGAAAGGGATCGTATTCGCGCGTCTGCTCGCTGGACTGGATGGCTCGCTCGAAGGAGTCGAGGACGGGCAGCAGGTCGCGCGCCAGCGATTCATACCCGTAGCGGAGAAGGTCCTCGGTCTCGCGCTGACGGCGCTTCTTGTAGTTCTCGAATTCGGCTGCGATCCGCAGCAGCCGATCTTCGAGCTGCCCGACGGTTACGGCTTCCCCGTCGGCCGGTTCCGCCGGGGGCGGCTGATCGCCCGCGCTTTGCGATTCGGCCTCCGGGGCCATCACCGGTTGCTCTTCCGGCGGTGTGTCGGAATCGTTCGGCCGGTTCCGTTCTGTCTTCTCTGCCCGTTCGTCCCGCTCTGTACTCACGCCCGTTCTTCCTCTTCCCCGATGTCTTCAGTCTGTGCTCCGGCCTCTTCATCGAAAGCTTCGCTGACGAGCCGGGCGGTATAATCGACGATGCTGACCAGTTTCGAGTACTCCATCCGGGTAGGTCCGAGAATGCCCAGGGAGCCCGACACTTCACCGGCCGTATAGGGCGAAGCGACAATGGAACAGAAGGTGATCTCGCCGTCTTCGTTTTCTTCTCCGATGGTGATCGTCAGGCCTTCGTCCTCGCGCTTGCGGCCCATCACCCGCACGATGATGTCCTTCTCTTCCAGGGCCTGCATCAGAGACACCAGACGGGTGCGGTCGGCGAATTCGGGCTGAGCCAGGATATTCGGCGTTCCCCAGTAGTGGATTCCCTCCCCCCCCGCGTCGGTCTGGAAAAGATCCTCGGCATTGTTGAGGATCAACTGGAGGATTTTCGGATCGCCGAAGCTGACATCACTGACCCGTTCGCGCACAGACTCCCTGATCACTCCAAGCGGCAGGCCCGAAAGCCGTTCGTTCAACAGGTTGGCGGTTTCGTGCAACAGGTTGCGGTCGACCACGGCATCGAGTTCGAGAACCACCGTACGCAGGAATCCCTTCGAAATCGTCAGCACGGCCAGGACCTTGCGGTCGCCCAGAGTGACGAGCTCGATCTTCTCGAATATGCCTTCCTCCAGGCGGGGTTCGAGACTCACCGCCAGCAGGCTCGAGATGCTGCCCAGGGCCTGCATCGTCTGGTCGAGGATGGCCGCCGCATCCTGGGTCCTGCCCCGGCAGACATGCCCCGCCACGGCATCCCTGATCAGGGCCCGTTCCCGCGCGCTCATCCGCTTGGGGGACATCAGCTGGTCGACGTAAAAACGATAGCCGAGATTGGTGGGGATCCGGCCGGCGCTGGTATGCGGCTGTTCGAGCAGGCCCGCTTCTTCGAGATCGTTCATGGTGTTGCGGATGGTGGCCGGCGAGAGATCCAGCCCGTACCGCCGCACCAGGGTGCGTGAGCCCACCGGTACGGCATCGTGCACGTAGGCCTGCACCACCAGGCTCAGAACCGCCCGTTCCCGTTCTGTGAGTTCTCGTTTTGTCATTGCGGCAGCCGTTGGATTACAGAGTGCCTTTTAGCACTCTCTTCGTGAGAGTGCTAACATACACAAGATAGGCGGCCCGGCGACGGCGGTCAACCAGTCCTGTCGGCGGACGAACGCCGTTCTTCGCTCTTGATGGCTGAGCGGAGCATCCAGGCGAAACCGCCCCACAGACCGCCCAGGATGATAACCATGGCGATGATGCTGCCGGTCGTCATAACCGGCCTCCTTCCGGCAGGGCCGTTCCCGGAGGGCCGAGCGTCCGGTTGCTCAACCACCGGTTCAGAGCCAGCAGAACGATGACGGCCAGCCCCCATTGGAACAGACATGTGCCCAGGTTGGCGACCGCGAAGGGATTCCACCAGGCCTCGCCCCAGCCGAAGGATTGCACGCTCCACCAGATCAGCATGGCGCCGAACTCAACCGGAACCAGAACTCCCAGCAGGCCGTTGAACCACGGTCCCAGCGTGATCTCGTTGCCGGGCAGGTTGATCAGGTCGGCCCGCAGGCGGGTCAGACCGTATTTGATGGCGGCAAAGGCGAACAGGCCGCCGCTGACCATCAGGCCCAGGCCCCAGGCCCAGTCCTGATTGTTGAAATAATTCAGGCTCAGGGCGCTGGGTACCCCGCCCGCGAAGCCGGCTGCGAAGACGATCCCGATGGCCCGTTTGCGCTGCAGCCCCAGATCGATCAGGATCCGGGTGATGAGCTCGATCATGGCGATCAGGCTCGACAGCGCAGCGGCGGTCAGGGCCAGGAAGAAAATGGCGCTGAAAATGCTGCCGAGGGGAATCTTCTGGAACAGGATCGGGATCCAGACGAAGGTCAGCCCGGTTGCGGCCGGGCCGCTGTACGTGGCCACCTCGAAGGCTTCCTGAAAAGTCGGGAAAGAGGCGAATACGGTGGGCAGGACGGCCAGGGCGGCCAGCAGACTCATGCTGTTGTTCCCCAGACCGATCACCAGACTGTTGCGCACACAGTCGCTTCGCTCCCGGCTGTACACGGCGTAGGTCAGCAGAAGTCCCCACCCCGCCCCGGTGCTCCAGGCCGACTGGGTCAGACCCTCGAGCCAGATGCGGTAGTCCCCCAGTCGGCTCCAATCGATGTCGAACATGAAATGCAGACCGCGTTCGGCGCCCGGCAGGGTCAGGGCCCGGACCGCCGCCACCATCAGCAGGAGAGCCAGCAGGGGTATCAGAATTTTATTGGCCAGCTCGATGCCCCGCACCACGCCGCGCCAGATGACCCACGCTCCCAGACCGAAGGCCAGCAGGTGGAAGGGCAGCGCCCAGCCCGAGGTGGCGAAGTGTTCGAAGGCCTGCTGGGCCGCCTCGGCGTCGGTCAGCCGCGCCAGCCCCCCGCTGAGGGCGGTGAAGAAGTAGCGCAGACACCACCCGGCCACGACCGAGTAGTAGAAGGTGATCATGGTCGTCACCGCCGCCACGAAGCCGCCCATCCAGGAATAGCGGCGTCCGATCAGCTTCCCGAAGGCACCGACCAGACCCATGCGGGTCTTCTTGCCCATGCCCAGCTCGAGGATCAGCAGCGGGATCGACCAGGCGAAGAGAAAGAAGAGCCAGGGGATGAGAAAGGCTCCTCCTTCGTTGGTGGCGAAGATACGGGGGAAGCGCCAGACGTTGCCGGTGCCGACCGCCATGCCGAGAGCGGCCAGGATCAGACCCCAGCGGGAGGTGAACTGCTCGCGTTGCTCGCTCATGACCTTTCCTTGGCTCTTCGCTTCAGACGATGATGAAACCCACTGCCGCGACCGTCCAGCAGTACCAGGCGAAGGGAACCAGACCGTGTCTTTTCAGAACCGCCAGCAGACCGGCGATGGCGGCATAGCCCGACACCAGAGCGGCGGCGAAACCGAGCAGCAGCGGACCCGCAGCCGGAATCCCGGCCGGGGCCGACCCCGAGACGAGTTCGGCCCCGATCAGCACGGCCGCACCGGCGATGGCGGGGATGCTCAGCAGGAAGGAAAACTCTGCTGCTTCGCTGCGCTCGACCCCGCTCCACAACCCGGCGGCAATGGTGGTTCCCGAGCGCGATATGCCCGGCAGAATGGAGAGCGCCTGACCCAGTCCCATGACCAGGGCCGCCCCCGAAAGAGCCGAACGGTTGTGCGGACGGCTCCAGCGGCTGGTAAAAAGGATCGCCCCGGTCACGACGAGCCCGGCCAGAGCGACCGTCGGAGATTCGAAGACCCGTTCGATACCGCTCCGGAAACCCAGGCCGACCGCGACCGCCGGCAGGGTGCCGGCCGCCAGCCAGCCCAGCCAGCGACGGGCTCGACGGCCCTCCTCGCCGCGGACCGGGAAGGAACGGATGAGCCAGGCTATCCGCGTGCGGAAGTAGATGATCACCGCCAGCAGGGTTCCCAGGTGCAGGGTGACCTCGACCAGCAGGCCCCCTTCGTGCATGCCCATGACCGCTTCACTGAGGACCAGGTGGCCGCTGGAGGAAATGGGCAGGAATTCGGTCGCTCCCTGAACAATCCCGAGGATGAGGGACTCGAGCAGGCTCATCGCGCCGGCCCCTTCACGATAAAGGCGAGGTTGCGTGCCGGTCCCCCCGCTGAACCGCGATAGCTGTGAAAGCTCAACCCCCCAGGGGCGTCCCGGTTGCAGAGGGTGCAGACGGCCCGGCTGCGGTCTATGCGGTCCGTGCGCAGGCCGGCCGTTTCCAGATGTAGGGCTATCGCCCCCGGCAGGTCAAGCAGAAGCCTGCCCGCTTCGGACCGGACCAGGCGGGCGGGAAAGTCGGCCGCCACCTCGGGACCGACTTCAAAGCAACACGGCCCCAGCGCCGGCCCGATGGCGGCCCACAGCTCGCCGGGACCACAACCCGTCAGCGTGCAGAGAGCGGCCACAGCCGCCCCCGGAGCATCGGCCCGTGCCCCCCGCCACCCGGCGTGAACGATACCGATTCCCCGGCCGTCGGCGGTCGTCAGGACGACCGGAGCGCAGTCGGCCACACGCACGCAGATAGCCACCCCACTGTCGAGCGTGATCAGAGCATCGCCGGCGGTGTGCGCCACCAGAGGCGAAGCGTCGACAGTGCGCACCGTGGCACCGTGGACCTGGCGCAGCTGGTGGACCGCCTCGGGGTGCAGGCCGCTGCACCCGCTGACGAGGGATGGAGCCCGGCTGCGGTCCGAGGCATCGGCGGGACGGGCGGTCACGGCGCTGTGCACACCCGCGACCGGAAGCGGCAGGGTCAGACAGGGCACGTTCGGGAACCCGGGATCGTCCGGCGCTGAGGAAGAGGGCGGCCGGTTCACGGGTTCTCGATACCTCCGGTGATCCGTTCGACCCGCTCCACGCCCTTGACCCGGCGCAGGTTCTTGAGAACCCGCTGCAGCTGCTGCAGGTTGCGCACGCTGATCACAAAGCGCCCGGTGGCCTCATCACCCACGGCATCCATGGTGGCGCTGCGGATGTTCGAACCGACCGAGCTGATGGCCCGTCCCAGATCGCCGAGCAGGGTGTTTCGGTCGCGGGCCAGAACGCTCACCCCGGCGATGAAGGATTGATCCTTGTCGGCATCCCAGGCAACATCCACGATGCGGTCCTCTTCCTTGAGCATGTGGACCACATTGGGGCAGTCGCGGCGATGAACCGTCACACCCCGTCCCCGGGTGATGTAGCCGACGATCTTGTCACCGGGGATCGGCTGGCAGCAGCGGGCGAAGGAGATCATCAGGTTGCCCTCCCCCTGTACGCTGACGCCCCGCACGGTCGAACGGGCCCGCTCCACCAGTTTCTGGATGAAACCGTCCGTGATCTCTTCTTCGGAGGGAGGATGGAGCTTGCGTACAGCCGACGCGGTCTTGAGCGAACCGCGGCCGATGGCCTCGTAGAATTCATCGGCCGACTCGTACCCCAGCGACTGCGCCAGATCGATGAGCTCCTCCTTGCGGGGCATTTTCTGACGGGCCTTCTTCAACTCCCGTTCGAAGAGTTCGCTTCCCAGCCGGATCGACTGCTCGCTTTCCTGATCGCGCAGGTAGCGGCGGATCCGGGTGCGGGCCCGGGCGGTCTTGACCAGCCGGAGCCAGTTCTGGCTCGGCCAGCGGTTGGGGGAGGTGATGACCTCGACCGTATCGCCCGAGTGCAGGCGGGTCTGCAGGGGCACGATCCGGCCGTTGATCTTGACCCCCTGGCAGTGCAGGCCCACGTCGGTGTGCACCGCGAAGGCGAAATCGAGAACGGTGGCTTCACCGGGCAGCCGGATGACATCCCCCTTCGGGGTGAAGACGTAGACCTCGTTTTCGAACAGCTCGAGCTTGACGTGCTCCAGGAACTCGACCGGATCGGCTTCTCCGGTCTGCAGGTCGATCACCTCGCGGACCCATTTGACCTGTTCATCCCAGGGCGTGTCCTTGCCGGCCGTCGTCCCTTCCTTGTACTTCCAGTGAGCCGCGATCCCCTCCTCGGCGATGCGGTGCATTTCCCGGGTGCGGATCTGGATTTCCACAGGCTCGCCGTTGGGCCCCACCACGGTGGTGTGGATGGACTGGTACATGTTCGCTTTCGGGTGGGCCACGAAATCCTTGAATCGGGTCGGGATCGGTACGAAGAGAGAGTGCACGATTCCCAGGGCGTGGTAGCATTTGGCCTTGTCGCCGGTGAGAATACGCAGGGCCATGATGTCGTAGATTTCTTCGAGTCCGACCCCGCGGTGCTGCATTTTCTGGTAGATGCTGTTGTACGATTTCAGACGCCACGATATCTCGGCCGGCACGCCGGCCTGCTTCAGTTCCCGCGCGATCGCCTTGCGCACACCGCCCAGGGCTTTCATCCGTTTGCGTTTGTCGGTTTCGAGCGTCTCGGACAGTTCGGCGAACACCTCCGGATAGAGTACCGCGAAGGCCCGGTCTTCGAGCTCGGTCTTGATGCGGTTGAGACCGAAACGATGAGCCAGCGGGACGTAGATGTCGATCGTCTCGCGGGCGATCCGTTCGGCCTTGCGGTGGTCGAGATGGCCGAGAGTGCGCATATTGTGCAGGCGGTCGGCGAGCTTGATCAGAATGACCCGCAGATCCTGAGCCATCGAGATGAGCATTTTCCGGAAGTTCTCGGCCTGGGCCGCTTCCCGGGAAGCGAACTCGAGACCCGAGATCTTGGTGACCCCCTCGACCAGAAAACCGATTTCGGGGCCGAACTCTTCGTCGAGCTGAACCCTGTTGACGGCCGTGTCTTCGAGGATGTCGTGCAGCAGGCCGGCGGCCACGGTGGTAGTGTCCAGCCGCATTCCGGCCAGTTCGAGCGCCACGGCCATGGGATGGGTCAGGTAGACCTGTCCCGATTCGCGCTCCTGCTCGCGATGAGCCTGTTCGGAGAAACGATAGGCGTGGGAGAGATAATCGAGATCGAGCCGGCGGCCGACCCGGCGGACCTTGCCCAGCCATTCCTTGAGGACAGGTGACGGGGCGGTCGCGGTCATGACCAATCCGGTGGCGTTCTCTGACTCGATCCGCCGTTCAGGAGGCGTCCGATCGTGAAGCGTGCCACTGCTGGATGTAGGCCACGATATCCGTGGTATCGGTGCCGGGGCCGAAAAGGCGTCCGGTGCCCAGGGCTTCCAGTTCAGCCATGTCCGCTTCGGGGATGATGCCTCCCCCCGTCAGCAGGATATCTTCCATACCCTTCTCGCGCATCAGTTCGAGGACTCTCGGGAAGTGGGTCATGTGGGCTCCGGAGAGGATGCTCAGGGCGATGACGTCGGCGTCCTCCTGCAGGGCCGCCTCGACGATCATCTCCGGTGTCTGGCGCAAGCCGGTGTAAATCACCTCCATGCCGGCGTCGCGCAGGGCGGCGGCGACGACCTTGGCTCCCCGGTCGTGACCGTCCAGGCCGGGCTTGGCCACGATGATCCGGATGCGTTCTGTTTCCATTTCTTCTCCTCCATGCCCCGGCTGATTCAGAACATCGCCGGTTCGGTGTACGTCCCGAAGACCTCCCGCATGACATCCACGATCTCGCCCAGCGTGCACCAGGCTTTGGCGGCTTCGATGAGGGCGGGCATGACGTTCTCGCCCTCCCTGCAGACCCGGTCGATCTCTTCGAGGGCCCGTCCGGCGGCGTTGTCGTCACGCCGGGCACGTAGAGCCCGCAGCCGTGCGATCTGTCGATCCTGCATCTCGTCGGTGATCTCGAGGATGGGGATCTCTATCTTCTCCCCGGGATCGACGAAGTCGTTCACCCCCACGATGGTCCGCTGCCGCTGTTCGATCTCCCGCTGGTAGCGGTACGCCGCCCGGGCGATTTCCTGCTGGAAGAACCCCTTTTCGATGGCGGGGATCACCCCACCCAGTTCGTCGATACGGTCGAAGTACGCTTCGGCTTCGGTCTCCATCCGATCGGTCAGCGATTCCAGCAGATAGGATCCGGCCAGAGGATCGATCGAATTGGTGACGCCCGATTCGTGGGCGATGATCTGCTGGGTGCGCAGGGCGATCTTGACTGCTTTATCGCTGGGCAGAGCCAGGGTTTCGTCCATCGAGTTGGTGTGCAGGGACTGGGTGCCGCCGAGAACTCCGGCCAGAGCCTGGATGGCCACCCGGACGATATTGTTCTCGGGCTGCTGAGCGGTCAGCGAGCAACCCGCGGTCTGGGTGTGAAAGCGCATCAGCAGACTGCGTTCGTTCCGGGCCCCGTACTTCTCGCGCATGCGGCGGGCGTAGATGCGCCGGGCGGCGCGGTACTTGGCAATTTCCTCGAAGAAATCATTGTGCGCGTTGAAGAAAAACGACAGCCGGGGAGCGAACTCGTCCACAGCCAGTCCCCGCTCCAGCGCCGCTTCGACATAGGCGAAACCGTCGGCCAGGGTAAAGGCCAGCTCCTGAGCCGCGGTCGAACCCGCCTCGCGGATGTGATAGCCCGAGATCGAGATGGGATGCCAGCGAGGCATGTGGCGGGTGCAGTATTCGACGGTGTCGGTGATCAACCGCATTGACGGTTCGGGGGGAAAGATGAACTCCTTCTGGGCGATGTACTCCTTGAGGATATCGTTCTGGGTCGTGCCCGAGAGCTTTTCCGGCCCGACTCCCTGCCGCTCGGCGGCAGCGACGTAAAAGGCCAGCAGTACCGCCGCCGGGCTGTTGATCGTCATCGAGGTCGAGACCGAACCGAGGTCGATACGGTCGAAGAGAATCTCCATGTCCTCGAGACTGCTCACGGCCACCCCGCAGCGGCCGACCTCGCCGGTTGAAAATTCATGGTCGGAATCGTACCCGTAGAGGGTCGGCAGGTCGAAGGCGGTGCTCAGGCCGGTCTGCCCGCGTTCGAGCAGATAGTGGAAACGGGCGTTGGTGTCCTCGGCGGTGCCGAAACCGGCGAACATCCGCATCGTCCAGAGCCGGCCGCGATAGAGATTGGTATAGACGCCGCGGGTGAAGGGATAGGAGCCGGGGAAACCGAGATCGCGGTGGTAATCGTGATCGTCGAGGTCCAGAGGGGTATAGAGCGGTTCGATCGGCTCGCTCGAGGTCGTGAACCAGTGGTCTTTCCATTCGCTCTGTGCTGCGGCCTTCTCGGCCCAGGCGTCACGCTCGGCCTGTATTTTCCCGTCGTCTTGTGCGCTCATCGTCTCCTGCCGTCCCGTAGGTGTCGGTTTCGCTTCAGCGTTCTCCCCCTGCCCTGTCTTCATTCAATCCGCCCGAACTCATGATGTGGCGGGCGACGGCGAAGGGATCGGTTTCGCCGGCGATGATCCGATCGAGTTCGGCGTCCAGTGACAGCTCGATACTCTCCTCGTCCCAGAGCCGTTCCATGATCGTTTCCTGAACGATTTCTTTGACATAGGCGGCCACCCGGCGCCGGCGCCGCCGCTGTCCCTCGCCGCTTGCCTCGAGCCAGGCCCGGTGTTCGGTGATGGCTCCGGCCAGTTCCTCGATCCCTTCACCCCGGTTGGCGATCGTCGTCAGCACGGCCGGCTGGCGGTCCCGGCCCTGGCGCAGGGCCAGGATCGACTCGAGTTCGAGTCTGAGTCCGGCCGCTCCGTCACGGTCGGCCTTGTTGATGACGAAGATGTCGCCGATCTCCATCAGACCGGCCTTCATGGCCTGGATGCCGTCGCCCGATTCGGGAACCAGGACGACGACCGTGGTGTCGGCGGCTTCGGCGATGTCGAGTTCGATCTGGCCCACCCCGACGGTCTCCACGATGACCCGGTCGACTCCGGTCGCGCCCAGGATGGTGATAACCTCCCGGGCCGCCCGGGCCAGACCGCCCCGGCTTCCCCGGGTAGCCATCGAACGAATGAACACCCCCGGGTCGGTGGCGATCGAACGCAGGCGGATCCGGTCGCCGAGCAGAGCCCCGCCGCTGAAGGGGCTGGAAGGGTCGACGCAGATCACACCGAGCTGTTCGTCGCGTTCGCGGGCGTGATGGGCCAACTGATCCACCAGGGTGCTCTTGCCCGCCCCCGATGGGCCGGTAATGCCGCAGATGAAAGCTCCATTGCCGGCTCCGAAGAGAGATGCAATGAGTTCCGCCTTGCCCGGCCGGGCATCCTCGACGATCGAAATCGCCCTGGCAGTAGCCCGCCGGTCGCCCGTTCTGATTCCGGTGATGATGTCCGCAATGATCGCCGGCATGTCCTACCTGCTCTGCTGGTGATGCAGTTGGCGCAGTTTGGCGTACTTCACAAAGACGTATGCCCCCGACAGAGTCGCAAGCACGAGTCCGGGTACGCCGTCGACAAATCCGGCCCGGAACAGGTACATCTTCAGAAATGTCCAGGGGGGGCGAAAGAGCAGATCGGCGAGTCGTGCCCGCCGGCCGCTCAGGCACAGATCCTGGGCGGCCAGGGTGGTGTAGCGATTGAACTTGTCCAGGTAGTGCGCCAGGGTGGGATCGGTGAGATGCAGCAATTCTCCCTCGAGCCGGGCCACCCGGCCGGTTACCTCGACACTCTCGTGGACCCGTTTCTCGATCACCCGGTAGGCGCTGCGGCGGAACAGTCGCAGCACGCTGTCACGCCCCCAGCCGCCCCCGCGCATCCAGCGGCCGAGAAAATTGGCCCGCCGGTCGACCAGGTAGCCGGCGGGTCCGTCACCGGCTGCTACCGCTTCGGCGACGGCTGCCCACAATCGCGGCGTGACTCTCTCGTCGGCGTCGAGCCAGAAGATCCATTCTTTTTCCGCCTGCGCGAAGGCCGCCCGACGGGTCGGGCCGAAGCCCTCCCAGGGCAGGGCTATCACCCGGGCGCCGGCCTCCGCAGCCCGCGTCACGGTATCGTCCCGCGAACCGGTATCGGCCACGATGATTTCGCCGGCACCGGGGACCGAGCCGAGACAATCCGCGATATCGGACGCGGCTTCGCGGGTCATGACGATCACACTGATTCGGGCGTGTGCGTCTGGCATCGGGCCTCCTGATAGGCAATATCCCTCGGGTTAAGATACGTCTGCGGCCGGCTCCGGTTCAATGACTGCCTCCGGGCGCCGGGGGCGCGATGCAGGTTGCCGGCGTCCCGATCCTGAAGACCGGAACCAATCAGCGGCCGGCGATCTGCTCCAGGGCGTATTCGAAACGTTCGACCGCCCGCACGGGATCGAATCGGGCGCCGAGCCGTTCGGTTGCGGCCTGGCTGAGCCGCTCGCGCAGTCCGGATACGGCCAGCAGGCGACCGATGGCGCCGGCCAGGGCATCGGGCTCGCCGGGGGGGACCAGCAGGCCGCTCTCGTTATCCTGGAGAACTTCATCTAAAGCACCTATCCGTGTGGCTGCGATGGGGATGGCTTCAGCCATGTACTCCAGGGCTACCCGGCAGACAGCCTCGCTCCCGGCGGAATGAATGACCCCGATATCAGCCGCCGACACCAACGCCCGGCCCGTGTCGAGCCGCTCATCCCATATCGTGACTCGACCGTCGAGTGCGCGATATCGGGACGCCAGCGACCTGATCCGGTCGGTTGTGTATTCGGCCGGATAGCCGGCGGCCAGAAAGTGGACGTCACCGAAACGCTCGGCCACGGCAGCCGCGGCGGCGAAGAAGGTAGGATGATCTTTCTGCGGTGCGAAGCGGGCGATAGAGGCGACCAGAAGTGTGGTGGGATCGATACCGCAGACAGCGCGGATCGCGGGGTCCCCGGCAGGCTGGTTCCGCCAACCGGTCGGATCGAAACCGGGAGGCAGGCGCCAGACGCGTCCGGGTTCGACTCTGCAGCGGCGGACATAGTCGCGGCGCTGGTGCTCGTTGGCCACGATGAAGGCCGACGTGGCCCATTGGTTGAGCCAGAGAGCGAACGGATGCCGGGCCGGCGGGCGGGGGTCGTGAGAGCGCACCCGCACCAGCGGCGGCCCCGAACGCTCCCCCGCCAGAGCCCACCAGAGCTGATCGGGACCGGCATGGGCCAGGATCAGGTCGGGTTCGATCCCGGCGGCGAGACGGCGAAGCCCGGTCGCGACGGCGCGCAGGCGCCGGGGCGAGAACCGGCGCAGGTCGGGTTCGGTCCGGACCTCGAAGCCTTCACTCCGGGCCCGATCGGCGGTGCGACCGTCGGGGACGAGGAAAAAGACATCGTGCCCCCGTTCCGCCAGGCCCCGCATCATCTCGAGGGCATACCAGGACGCCGCGCTCCAACCGTGCAGACAGGTGCTGTTCAGGATTTTCACGGCTGCCCGGGATCCCCCCCCTCCCCGACTGCGCCCTCTTCCCGGAACCGTTCCGCGACCTGACCGGCGAAAGCTTCCACAACCCGTTCCTCGCCGTTGACCGGGGTGACGAGAACGATGCGGTGTTCCGGACCGCGGGGGCCGTAGCGTACCCAGGTTTTTTCCAGAAAGACCGCCGTGGTCGGAATCCCGAGGGCCGCCGCGACATGCAGCGGGCCGGTGTCGGGGCTGATGAAAAAATCGCAGTGCGCCACCAGAGCCATCATCGAACGCAGGTCGAGGTCGTCGAAGAGGGCTATGCGTGGGCCCAGGTTCGTCCGCAGGTACTCCGCCTCGGCTTCCTCGCCCGGACCACAGAGAACCGCCAGCCCCACCTCGTAGAGTTCCAGAATGGTGGCGATCACCCGTTCCCACCGTTCGATCGGCCAGCGCTTGCGCCCCCGCCCCCCGATATGGATGCCGACCACGACTCCCTCTCCGCCGGGGATCCGGCCGTAGCGCAGATCGCGCCCCCCGGCCCGTTCCTCCTCACTGAGGTGCAGCCGCAGCTCAGCGTCGGGCAGCTCTGGGGTGAAGGGGCGCAGCAGGTTGAGCAGAATGTCGGCTTCGTGATGTTCGGCCCGAAGCGGTTCGACGAGCAGGTTGCAGAACGCACCGGCGTTTTCGCGGTCGTAGGCCACCCGGATCGGGGCGGCCGAGAAATGCGCCAGCCCGGCTCCGGTCAGGCTGAAGGAGTGCATGTGGGACGCGTCGACGGCCAGATCGAAACGATGCCGTCTCAAGGCGCGCACGAACCGGAACAGGAGCCAGGGATTGCGGAGGATCCGGCGCTTTTCGAGGATCCAGAGCCGGTCGACCTCCGGTTCCTCCTGGTAAAGCGCGGCGAATTTCGGTCCCAGCAGGACGCTTATTTCAGTTTCGGGCCAGAGCCTGCGGATGCCAGCCAGAAGAGGTTTCATGAGCACCAGGTTGCCGATCCGGTCGTCGGCCCGGATGACCAGAACCCGCTCGGGATCCCGGTCCATTGCTTCCCAGGCTTCTCCTCCGCGCGCCGGCAGCAGCCGGCAGACCAGCGCGGTCAGCAGTCGGCGGCCGGCGAGTTCGAAGCCCCCGGCCATCAGTCCCGGTGCTGGAACTGCAAGGTGTACAGGCGGTGATAAAGACCCTCTTCGTCAGTCATCAGTTCGTCGTGACTGCCCTCCTGGATAATCCGCCCGGCGTCGAGAACCACGATCCGATCGGACCGCTTGACGGTCGAAAGGCGGTGGGCGATCACCAGAGTGGTCCGCTCGCTCATGAGGCGTTCGAGAGCTTCCTGCACCAGCATCTCGCTCTCGGTATCCAGGCTCGAGGTAGCCTCGTCGAAGATCAGGATCGGCGGATTCTTCATGACGGCCCGGGCGATCGCCAGGCGCTGGCGCTGACCGCCCGAGAGCCGTACGCCCCGGTCCCCCAGCAGGGTGTCGTACCCGTCGGGCAGAGCGGTGATGAAATCGTGGGCGTTGGCGGTCCGGGCGGCGGATTCGACCTCCTCGAGCCGGTAGTCCTCGAGACCGTAGGCGATATTGGCCGCCGCGGTGTCGTTGAAGAGGATCGTCTCCTGGGTCACCACGCCGATCAGCTGGCGCAGGCTCTCGACCGTGATCAGACGCAGATCCCGTCCGTCGAGCAGGATCCGGCCTTCGACCGGATCGAAGAACCGGGGCAGCAGGTCGGCCATGGTGCTCTTGCCAACCCCGCTCGGCCCCACCAGGGCCACCACTTCGCCCCGGCGCAGGGTCAGGGAGATGTCCTGCAGAACCGGAACATCCGGTTCGTACGCGAATCCGACCCCGCGGTATTCGATCTGATCGGTGAAAGCGGCAACCGGACGGGCGGCGGGACTATCGGTGATCCCCGGCGGGGTGTCCATGACCTCGAAGACGCGTTCGGCCGCCGCCAGCCCCTTCTGCAGTTTGCCGTAGGCTTTGCCGATCTCGCGCAGGGGGTGGAACATGCTGAAGAGAACCAGCAGGAAGGTCAGGAATTCGTCGGCCGAAAGGACCGCCGAGCCGCCCAGAACCTCCATCCCGCCCAGATAGAGTATCCCCACCCCGACAAAGGTGGCGGCCAGTTCGCTGGCCGGAGCGGCCATCTTGCTCACCCGGGCCAGCCGCAGAGCCCGCTGGAAATAGGCTCGGGCCGCGTCGGCGAACCGGCCGGTCTCGAAATCCTCCATGGCGAAAGCCTTGACGACCCTGATTCCGCCGAGGGTCTCGTTCAGAACCGCGGTCAGGTTTCCCATCTCGGTCTGCAGGCGGCCGGTCCGCCGGAACAGGCTCTGTCCGATCCGGGCGATGACATACGCGGTCAGCGGCAGCACCAGCAGGCTCACCAGAGTCAGCCAGGGACTGATCACCAGGGCCATGGCGAGGAAGACCAGGACCGACAGGGGATGCTTGAGCATGTCGACCAGAACCGATGTGGCCGATTGATTGACCAGTTCGACATCGCTCGTCACCCGGGCCATGAGCACGCCGGTCCGGCTGGTGTGAAAGAAACCGAGCGAGAGCCGGCACATCCGTCGGAACAGATCGACCCGCAGGTCGCGGATCAGGCCGTGCTGGGCGACCGCCATCATGTAACCCTGCAGGTAGGCGAAGACGTTCTTGGCGATGACGATCAACAGGTAGATCAGGCAGAGTCTGATGAGAGTTCCGCGCCGGGTGGGAGCCGCGATGAGATTTCGGGTGGCGGCTTTGAGTCGATCTTTCAGGAGCTCGACCGATTCGGTCCCCTGCAGTGCTTCCGTGAGTTCGCCGGCTGGTAAGGCGGCCGTCTCTGAAGCCCCGGCCGAAGCCCCGGCGATGACCTGCTCGGGTTCGAAGAGGGTCTCGAGGGTGGGCATGAGCATCCACACCATGAGCCCGGAGAAGAGGGTGAAGAAGAGGGTGCAGACGACCGAAGCGCCCAGGTAGGTCTGGTAGGGCCGCAGATAACTCAGGACGCGCCGGAAGGTGCGCACGCGGGTTCCTTTCGGTTCGGTGAGAACGACCCGGTTACTACGACAGGCTCCTGGTGTCCTGTCACTAGTGCCTGCGTTCGAGAATGAACTCCATGATCTGCTCGACGGCGTCCCGGGTCTGACCCCGCGGGAGCAAATCGAGGTGCTGCCGGGCTCGCTCGATATGCCGACGGGCGGCTTCGACGGCATATTCGATGCCGCCGTAGCGGTGCACGAACTCGAGAATCTCGGGCCAGGTGCGGTCCACGTCCCCCTCGGTAAGCAGGATCGAGAGACGCTCCCGGTCGGCCCCTTCAGCCATCCGCTGGGCATAGATGATCGGCAGGGTGATCTTACCCTCACGCAGATCGAATCCGCCAGTGGGTTTGCCGGTTACATCGGATTGCCCCTCGTAATCGAGCAGGTCGTCGGTGAGCTGGAAGGCGGTACCGATCGCCTCGCCGAAGCGTCGGTATCGTTCCGCGGTGGTGTCGGCCGCACCGCAGAGTACGCCGGCGATCTCGGTCGTGGCCGCGAAGAGACTGGAGGTCTTGCCCCGGATGATCTGGAAATAGAGTTCTTCGTTTGTGGCCGGCTGGTGACGTACGTCGATCCCGAGCAGTTCGCCCTGGCTCAGGCGGTCGATCGCCACCGCGAAGATCGGAGTCAGGCGGGGATTCCCGGTCTCGAGCAACAGATTGAGAGCCCGGGCGAAAATGAAATCCCCCATCAGCACCGAGGTGTTTTCGCCCCAGACGGCGTTGAGGGTTTCCACCCCTCGGCGCAGGTCGGAATCGTCGATAACGTCGTCGTGCACAAGGCTGGCGGTGTGCAGCATCTCGATGGCTGCGGCGGCGTAGATAGGGGCCGGGCCCGAACAGCGGTGCGCCCGGCAGATCATCAGCAACAAAGCCGGGCGGATGCGCTTGCCGCGCATCTGATGCAGGTGGGTCGCCATCATCTTCACCAGCGGCACTTCGCTGGCGAGCGATCGCTCGAGATGGGCATCGACCTGCGCCAGGCGGTCTTCTATCGGTGCGAGCAGCGATTCGGCTGTGGTTCGGTCGGCGGGCATGATCTCTCGGATCGGGACGTCTCAGCAGGCACTGGTGCCCATCCGGCGTTTCCGGATGGCCACTAATGAGGGCCACCGCCGGCATTGTGTCAACTGCAAGCGGCCCGCCGGGGATCCGCTGGGCAGACCGTCTCAGGTCGCGGTCAGGGCGGTACTCTTCCGCTTGCCCATCCCGGCCACGAAAATGCTGATCTCGTACAGCAGCACCAGGGGCAGGAGGAGCATGATCATGGTGGCCGGATCGGGGGGGGTGATGGCGGCCGAGAGAGCGGCGATGATAAAGATGGCATACGGACGGGACCGGCGCATCAGGGCCGGAGTAACGACTCCGATCCGGGCCAGGAAGAACGAGATGACCGGCAGTTCGAAGACCACCCCGAAAGCGAGGATCATCCGCATCGCAAAAGCCAGGTATTCCTTGATCTCGAGCTGGGGACGGGCCATCTCCGAGCCGAAGGTCAGAAAGAACCGCAGAGCATAAGGCAGGACCACGAAGTAGGCCATGGCGGTCCCGGCCAGGAAACAGAGAACGGTGATACCCAGCAGGGCGGGAATCATCCGCCGCTCCTTGTGGAACAGACCGGGAATGACGAAACGCCAGATCTCGAAGGCGATATAGGGCAGAGCCAACAGCACCGCCGACCAGAGACTGACCGTGACCATGGCCATGAAATTGCCGGCGGGTTTGAGATAGATCAGCTCGAGCTGGGGAAACTGGGTGTGCAGGGGACGGATCAGGATCTCCTCGAAAATCCAGCCCGAGATGGGGAAGATGGCAATGGCTGCGATACCCAGAGCGGCCAGCGAGCGAATCAGAACCCAACGGAACTCCTCGAGGTGATCGAGAAAGCCCATCTCCTTCGGGTCGTATTCGGCGCCCTTCTTCTTTCGTTTGCCAATCACTCTCCGGTACCGTCTCCGCGATCGCGCTGCTGCTCCAGAGCCAGGGTGACGAGCAGCTGTTCGAGAAGCAGTTTCTGCTGCCGCGACCGGCTCTTGAGACCGCGATCGCACTCCTTGAGAGCCCCCAGCATCCGCGGGAAGGCATCGAGCGGTATCCGCCGGGCGGCGGCAAAAGTCTCTCTGGCGGCGAACTTCCTGATTCCCACCTCCTGGATGACGGCTTTCTCGGCCCTGCCGGCGTCGAGCAACAGGGCTACCTGCCAGACCTCCAGACAATAGCGTGTCAGAACCGAAACGAGGAAGACCGGATTCTCACCCGCCGTCAGGAGCCTCTCGAGCAACACCTGGGCAGCGGCGGTGTCGCCCCCGAGCAGACGGCGCGGCAGATCCCAGGGCGACTCTCCCCGGCGTCGGCCCACCATGGCTTCGATCTGATCCGCCGTCACCGTCACGCCGGGCCCCACATACAGGGACAGCTTGACCAGTTCGCTGTCCAACTGGCCCAGATCGTCGCCGACGAGTTCGACCAGGGCGACGGCGGCCTGCCGGTGGATATCGATCCCCTTCTGACCGGCCCGATCCACGATCCAGCCGTCGATCTCCCACGGTCGGGGAGCGGGGAACTCGAGCACCTGACCGGAGGGTTCGTCGTCGAGAGCTCTGAGAAGCTTGTACGGTTTCCGGCGCCGGTCCAGACCGGGCGCGACGAGTGCCAGGGTAGTCAGGCCGTCCTTGAGTCGGGCCAGCCGCAGAGCGGCGGCGGCGATTTCTTCCTGCTGGTCGGGAGAAAATCCGCCCATGTCGCGCACCACAACGACACGGCGGCCCTCCCCGAGAGGGTTGCGCCGGGCGGCTTCTTCGATCTCAGCCGGAGCGGCGTCGCCGGGCGAGAACTGATCGAGGTTGAAGTCGCGGAAGGCTTCGGGTACGGCCTCGCCGATGAGGTCCCCGACCCGGGACCGCATCGTCACCTCGTCCTCTCCGAGGAAGGCATAGACGGCTTTGAACATGGGCGCCAAACTAGCCTGCGCCGCCGGGGGTGTCAACGTACCGGATGGCTCCTCGTCTTCTGCCCCAACGGTTACAGGTTCGGTGTTGTTCTCCCCGCCCCCGGTGGATAGGCTGTCGACACCATGCCCCTGATCCTGATCATATCCGGTCTGCTGTACGCCCTGGCTGTCTTTCGCCTGATGAACGGTCTCGAGCGGGCCCGTCTGGTCTTCGAGACCGCCCGGTCGGCCGGGGCCGGCGGTGCGCTCCCCGAACTGGGGATCGTCATCGCCGCCCGCAACGAAGCGGATTCGCTGCCGGCCCTGCTGGCCGCCCTCGAGGCCCAGGATTATCCCGCCGGCCGTCTCACGATCGTCCTGGTCGACGACGGCAGCAGCGACGGCACCTCCGACACGGCGGACCGTCTGGCCCCGACCCGGCATGGCTTCCGCTGCCTTCGGGTTGATCTCGATCCCGAGCAGGGATCGCCCAAAAAAGCCGCGCTGGCAGCCGGTATCGACGCCGTGCAGGCCCCGTTTGTTCTGCTCACCGATGCCGACACGGTCCCGCCCCCCTGCTGGGCCCGGGGCATGGCCGCCGCCCTGGCCGGCGGCTGTCCGGTCGTGGCCGGCTATTCACCGGGTGCGCCCCGGCGCGGTCTCGTCGGTTGGATCGCCGGCGCCTGGGATCTGGGGACCGCCATTCTGGCCGGCGGTTTCGTCGGTTCGGGGCAGGTCGTGCATCTGACCGGACGGAACTGGGGTTTCGCGCGGTCTCTGTACGCCGCTGCCGGCGGGTATGACGGTCTGGAGCGCGCCCTGAGCGGCGACGACACCCTGCTGGCCCAGAAATTCGCCCGTCACGCCCCACCCCGTTTCTGGGGCTTCACCCTCGCACCCGAGCTGCAGGTTCCGACCCGCCCCCCCGCCGGAATGAAGCAATTTCTGTCCGGTCAGCTGCGACATGTCGCCACCGGTATCCGCTTCACCCCGCGGGCATTGAGCCTGGCCGCCGGGGCTTTCGTTCTCTTCTCCCTGCTCTGGCTGGCACTGGTCACCCTGCCCTGGAGTCCCTGGGGAGCCGCGGGAGGAATCGCCGTCGGGCTCAAGCTCGTGACCGATACCGTCGCCTTCGCCGTCGGATCGGCAGCGGCCGGGCAGCGCCCGGCCCCGATTTCAAGCCCGGTCTTCAGCCTGCTCCACCTGCTCTGTTTTCCCCTGCTGCAGCTGGCGGGCATCCTGTTGCCCTTCAACTGGAAGGGGCGGCGCAGTCGATGAAAGCTCCGGGGGAACCCCGCCGCTACCTTGCGGTCCGGCTGGCTCTGACGGCCGTGCTGATCGTCTTCGTCTTGACCCGGATCGAACCGGAACAGGCGGCCGAAGCGATCGGGAGCAGTCTGCCCTGGGGGCCCCTGTGGGTGCTGGCTCTGCTGCCGCTCAACCTGGGTCTGCAGTGGCTGCGCTGGTATGTGCTGATTCGCGCCGCCAACCTGCCGATTGCGCCCGGAGCGGCCCTGGAAATGATGTTCTGCGGCTTCGGGCTCGGGTTTCCCACCCCCGGCCGGCTGGGCGAGCTGGGTCGCGGATCTCTGCACCGGGGGGAGCACGATGCCGTCGCCGTGGCCGGTCTGACGGTCGTGGAACGTTCTCTGGCACTGGTGGGAGGGGTTGGCGTGGCGGCGTTGGCCATGGTCCTGAGCGGGTACGGAAACTGGTGGAAATGGGGTCTCATTATCATCCTCTACAGCGGCGCCGCCTGGCTGGCCCTGCATCCGCCTCTGGTCGTCGACCTGCTCCGCCGGACCTCCCCCCTGCTCCCCGGGCGTATCCGCGACCGCGTGACCGATCGGGCCCGGCGTTTCGTCCAGGGCTGGCACCTGGCCGGACGGCGAGCCACGTTGAGTGCTCTGACCCTGTCGGTCATGCAGGTCGCGGTCGTGCTGACCCAGCTGACCGGAGCCTATCTGGCGATCGGTGTGCCGGGTGCGACACTGAAGGTGCTGGGAGCGTGGGCGTTGGTGATGGGGGCCAAGTACTTTCTGCCGGTGGCGATCGGAGATATAGGGGTTCGCGAGAGCCTGGCGATCCTGGTCTTCACCGACCGGAACCTGCCCCCGGCGGCGGCGGTGGGAGCCGCACTAGTCATCTACCTCGCCAACGTTCTCCTGCCGGCTCTCGTCGGAGCTTTCATCATCAGCGGCACCGGGCGCCGGAACCGACGATCACCGTAGTCTCAAGCCGTCACAGCCAGTCGGCGTAGAGCTCGGGACGGCGGTCGCGCAGAAAAAGCGTGCGGCCGTGCGAGGCGGGCACCTCGGTCAGATCCAGATCGGCCATGAGAATGGCTTCGGCCAGCTGCGGTGCGCGGGCGATGACGGTCCCGTCGGGAGCGCAGACGAACGACTCCCCGGCGAACGTCAGGTGCTCTTCGGCTCCGACCCGGTTGCAGAGCGCGGTGTAGTACCCGTTCTGGAAAGCCGCCACCTGCATCTCGGCTTCGTAGAGGCCCTCGGGCCACTCCCCCAGTGCCCCGGCCTGCGGCACGACCACCACCTCGGCTCCGGCCAGGGCCAGGGCGCGCATGTATTCGGGATAGTGCCGGTCGTAACAGATGGCTACCCCCACTGCTCCCGCCGCAGTCAGGTAGACCGGGGCTGCGGTATCTCCCGGGGCGTAGTAATCCTGCTCGTAGAAGTGCTCGTACTGGGTGATGTGAACCATGCGGGTGCGCCCCAGCAGGGTGCCGTCGGCGTCGATCACCGGAGAGGTATCGTAGCAGTGCTCCCCGTCGCGCTCGAAGAGGTTGAGAACGGTGACGACTCCCAGATCGGACGCGCGGGCCTGAAAGGCCTCCACGGTCGGCCCGGGAACAGGTTCGGCCAGCTCGCGGACATCGCCGGTCGGTCTCACCTGAGGATGGAAGGGCTCGAAAGCCAGTTCGGCGAAGACGACCAGATCGGCTCCCTCTCCCGCCGCCTTTTCCAGGGCTTCGAGTCCCCGGCGCACATTCCGGCTCCGATCGTGACCCGCTTCCTGCTGGACACATGCGATCCGCATTCTTCCCGCTCCCCGGTTCGGGTTGGAACACCGGACTCAATGACTGGACAAGACCCGTCACAATACACAGATTGTCTTTCCCTTTGCGCAACCGCGTATCGATCGTCTTCCGTGAGGGTCCGTCTATGCCGTCCGACACCATACCCAGCGATCCCGCCGTCACGCCTCCCGTTCCCAAGGGTCAGGTCGAACGCCTGATCGGCAAACCGGAGCCGGAATGGACGGTCGATGACATGCTAGACCTGGTCGCCGAACAGGGCATCCGGGTCGTGGCCCTGATGCACGTAGGTGGCGACGGCTGGTTGAAAACCCTCGATTTCACTCCCCGCTGCACCTCTCACCTGCGTGACATCATCGAGGGGGGTGAGCGGGCCGACGGATCGAGCCTTTTTACGGGCAGTGGTATCCGGCCCGACGCCTCCGACGTGGTCCTGCGGCCCCGGCTCCAGTCGGCCTTTCTCGATCCCTTCAGCCCCCACCCCACCCTGGGCTTTCTCTGCAGCCACTACGGCCGGGAGGGCGAACTGCTGCCCCAGTCGCCCGACACCATCCTGCGCCGGGCTCACGAGCGGGTGCTGACCGAGACCGGACTGGACCTGCACGCCCTGGGCGAGCCGGAGTACTTTCTCGGCAAGACCGCCGAGCCTGGAGACAGCTACGGCGCCGACGACAAGGGCTATCACGCCACCTCGCCTTTCGTATTCGGCGAGAAACTGCGCCGCGAGGCCATGGCCCTGCTCAGCGACATGGGGGTGCCGATCAAATACGGGCACAGCGAGGTGGGGTACGTGCCGGCCACGGCGCGGGACGAGACGATCTGGGAGCAGCACGAGATCGAACTGCTTCTCACTCCTCTGCCCGAAGCCGCCGAGGCGGTCGTTCTGGTGCAGTGGGTCCTGCGTAACCTGGCGCACCGCGACGCTATGCGTTGCTCATTCGATCCCATCATCCGGCGTGGTCATGCCGGCAGCGGTCAGCACTACCACATCTCGGCTCTACGGGACGGCGAGCATCTCTTCGCAACCGGTCCCGAGGGCGAGATGGGCGAGGAGGGCCGCTGGCTGATCGGCGGGCTGGTGCAGCTGGGCGGCGCCCTGATGGCCTTCGGGAACCGCGACAAGGGTTCCTTCACCCGCCTGCTGCAGGGCAAGGAAGCGCCCAATACCGTCACCTGGGGGGCCTTCAATCGCAAAGCCCTGATCCGCCTGCCCATCCAGGCCCGCACCGGAGAAGGCCGGATCGTCACCCCGCCCACGATCGAGTTCCGCCTGCCCGACGGTTCGGCCCACCCCTACCTGGTCCTGGCCGGCACCGCCCAGGCCCTGATGCTCGGCCGACAGACCGACGATCTGCCAACCCTGCTGGATCAGACCTCGGCCGGCTACACCCTGGCCGACATGAGCGGGGCCACGCCGGTGCCGCACAACTTCGACGAGGTCGCGGTGGCTCTCAAGCAGTACCAGCCGGTCCTGGAAGAAGGCGGAGTTTTTCCGGCGGATTACATCGACGCCGTCGTCGATCACCTGGGCTCGATCCGCAATCCCGAGCCGGCCGCGGTCTGAAGGGCGCCGACCGCTATTCCGTTACCGTTCAGATTATCCATGAAGCAGAGGGCGATACGATCGCCCGCCAGCGCCACATCGATGCAGGTACCCGGCACACTCGGGCCTAAATCACAACCCTGCTGTATCCTTCCCTCTCGGTCGATCCTGATCAGGATGCCCCCATTGCCGATCCAGTAGTCGTCGCCGTCATGAGTACTGATATGCGGGGAATACGGACGCCCCCAGTGAGGCAGATCATTGCTGGTGAACATGCCCCGTTCCAGGCGCTGGGCGGCTCTCTCGAGCGGGTAGTTCCGCCGATCGGCCATGATGGTCTCGTACACGTCGCCGGCACGTTCATCGCCCGGGGTGAGGGTCAGATCGATGAGTCTTTCCTCACAGCCCTCGGAGTCGTAGAAACGAACCCTCGTCCAGGCCACGCCGAGTACGGCGATAGTACCGTTCCGCAGGACCTCGATGCGGGTCTCGAGCGCCCGGTCCAGATTTCCCCGACGAGAATCTGACTGCTGCCGCTGTCCAGAACGTAGAGAGTGCCCGCAGAATCTATGGCACAGGCGACGGGACTGATAAGAATACCGTCGAAGTCAGAGACGTTCGAATCCAGCGTACGGTACGTTGTCATCTCGGGCACGATCGTATCGACCGCTTTGCGATCGACAGAATCCGTTGAGGTACAGGCGTACAGGATGAGTACTGCAAGCAGTACGGAAAGACAGTGTCTCACCGCTTCCACCCTGCGGGCATGACGCCCACTTCGATACGGCTGGCATGAGGAGCGGTGCAGTACACCCGGTGGGTAGCGGTCCGGAAGTCCGCCTCGTCGGCATAGTAGATGTTCTCGACGAAGGTCTGCGGGTTGCAGTCCACCAGCGGGAACCAGGTGCTCTGGACCTGGATCATGATCCGGTGCCCGGCCCGGAAGGTGTGCAGGATATCCTGCAGGGGCAGACGTACCCGGGTCGGCACGCCCGGTTCGAAGGGCTCGGGCCGGGCCGGATCGTTGCGGAAGCGGCCGCGGATGACCTCGCTGCGGACCATCATCTGATACCCCCCGGTGTGCCGGCCCGGCGGCAGATCGGGCCAGTCCTCGGCCTCGAGGGGATAGACATCGATCAGTTTGACGACCCAGTCGGCGTCGGTCACCGAGGTCGATACCCACAGGTCTGCGATGACCGGGCCGGCCAGGGTGACGTCAGCCTCCAGGACCGGAGTCTGATAGACGAGGACGTCCGGTCGGCGGGCAGCGAAGCGCTGATCGTCGGTCATGTACGGCCGGGTCATGCCGGTTGCGATCTCCTCGGTGAAGGGCACCGGTTTGTCGGGATCGCTGATGAATTCGGCATACCCTTCGGTGCTGCGGGCGGGAAGATCGGCAGCGAGCGCGCCGTCGGAATGCAGGTAGAAGGTGCCGGCTTCGGCCTGCGACGGCGGCCAGTCGGGGAAGGTGTGCCACTGATCGGCGCCGGTTTCGTATACCCACGCTTCGGGGAAGTTCGGCTCGCCCCGGTCCTTGAGGTAGTAGTTGAAGAAAGGCCACTCGATGTTCTGCTGGTAATACACCGACGGCTCGCCGGCAAAGGGGACGTTGCCCAGACGCTCTCCTGTGCCCCTGGCCCACCCTCCATGCGGCCACGGTCCCATGACCAGGAAATTGGTGATCCCGGGATTCTTTTCTTCGATCGAACGATAGATGTTGAGCGGCCCGTACAGGTCTTCGGCATCGAACCAGCCACCGACCGTCATCACCGCCGGGGCCACGTCATGCAGGTGGGGCAGGATATTCCGGGCCTGCCAGAAAGCGTCGTAGTTGGGATGGTCCATCATCGCGTTCCAGAAAGCGATACGGCCTTTGAAATATCGTTCGTCGGCATTCTTCAGCGGTCCCAGATCCATGTAGTAGGCGTAGCCGTCGGGGGTCCAGAAATCGGTCACCGGGGGCTTGCGCTCGGTGGTGGGCTCGGGACGGGCCTGCCCGAAACCCCGTTCGAAACCGTAGGCATGAGCCAGGAAGAACGCGCCGTGATGGTGGAAATCGTCATACCACCAGTCGGCGATCGGAGCCTGGGGGCTGACTGCTTTGAGGGCCGGGTGGGCGTCGATCATACTGGCCGCGGCATAGAAACCGGGATAGGAGATGCCCCACAGACCGACCCGCCCGTTGTGGCCGTCGAGATTGTTGATGAGCCATTCGATGGTGTCCCAGGTGTCGGTGCTCTCGTCGATGTCCTCCCGCCCCTGCTTGTCGGCCACATGAGGGGTCATGTTCACGAATTCCCCCTCGCTCATCCAGCAGCCCCGCACATCCTGGTAGATGATGATATACCCGTCCCGGGCGTAGTCGGGGTTGGGTCCGATCGAGTAGGGATATTCATCCGCGCCGTACGGGGAACAGCTGTACGGGGTGCGGCGCATCAGGATCGGATAGCTGCTCTCACCTGTCATCCGACGCGGCGAATAAATGGAGGTGAACAGGCTCACCCCGTCCCGCATGGGGATCATGACTTCCTGCTTGGCGTAATTTTCCTGCAGCCAGCGGCGGGGATCCTGTCTGTCCGCGGGGGTATCGAGGACAGCCAGGGCGATCCCGCCTGCGGGCAGAAGGACGAGCAGGGCGACGGCGAGGCTGTATCGGATACGGTTCTTCATGTCGAATCTCCCGATCGGGGGGACACACTGTGTGCACGATTCCCGGCCTGCGGCAGAAGTACACGGGAAGGAATCGCTCCCGGTCATTGTATTTAGGGTGAACCGGGTACTCAATCTACTATATTGGATGCGGCTTTGCGTCCTGCCCGCAACCGAGACCCTGAGCTTTCAACGGGAGAACCGGTCCCCATGGAAAACGTAACTTTCAGCAAGCTGGCGCTCGGTCCGCGTCGCGGCCTCTACCTCGATATCGCTTCCGAGCTCGATTCCTTCCCCATTGCGGCCGAAGAGCTGAAGCTCTTCGAGGATTACGATCTGCTCTATCGGGCCCTGTGCGGAATTCTCTACAACTTCGTCCCCAAATCGGGGCATCCCGGCGGGAGCATATCATCGGGCCGCATCGTGGCCTCGCTCCTGTTCGATACAATGGATTACGACATCGGCGATCCCGAACGCCTGGACGCCGACCTGCTTTCCTATGCCGCCGGTCACAAGGCCATGGGACTGTACGCCATGTGGGCCCTGCGCAACGAGGTGGTCCGCCTGGTGCATCCCGAGCTGCTGCCGGCCGACGAGAAATTCCAACTCCGGCTGGAGGATCTGCTCGGCTTCCGGCGCAATCCCACCCAGGAGACACCCCTCTTCGCCAAATACAAGGCCAAGCCGCTCGACGGCCACCCCACTCCGCTGACCCCCTTCGTGAAACTCTCGACCGGGGCCTCGGGAGTCGGTGTGCCCGCGAGTTTCGGACTCGCTTTCGGTGCCATGGATACCTACGGTGCCGATGCCCCCCTGGTGAACGTTCTCGAAGGCGAGGGCGGCATGACCGCCGGACGGGTGTCAGAAGCCCTGGCAACCATGTCGGCGGCCCAGATATGGAACGCCAAACTCCACGTCGACTGGAACCAGGCCTCGATCGATTCCGACCTGGTCTGCCGCGACGGCGAGGTCCCCGGCGACTACGTCCAGTGGGATCCGGCCGAGTTCTGCTTCGTACACGACTGGAACGTCATCTACTGCGATGACGGCCACGATTTTCACCGTGTTCTGGCCGCTCAGCGACTGGCCAGGGAAAAGCTCAACGACCAGCCCACCGCCGTCGTCTACCGCACCGTCAAGGGTTGGTGCTACGGCATCGAGGGCCGTAAGTCTCACGGCGCCGGTCATGACTATTGCTGCGACGACTACTTCGACATGCTCGATCCGGTCACCGATCGTTTCGGAGTCGAGTTCCCCCAGCCGGGCGAGAACGCCGATGCCGTGACCAACGAGCAGTGTTACTTCGACACCCTGATGGTCATCCGGTCTGTCCTCGAAGACAATCGCGAGATAGCCGACTTCATGGCCGGCCGGATCGCAGCCGCTAAAGACCGTCTCGACGCAGCCGATCGTAAGAAGCGCGACGGGGTGGCCGATCTGGGCGCGCTGTACACCGACGGCGTCACCGTCGAGAAGGTACCCGATACCTGCCAGTGGGAGCCGGGCTCCAAGCAGACCCTGCGGGCCGCCCTGGGCGAGACCCTGCGGGCGATCAACGCCACCACCGGGGGGGCTGTCATGGGGGCCTCGGCCGACCTGCTCGATTCCACCTCGATCTCGAAACTGGCGGCCGATTTCCCAGCCGGGCTCTACAACGCCGTCAGCAATCCCGATTCCCGGCTCATCGCCGTGGGCGGGATCTGCGAGGACAACATGGGCGCCTTCATGGCCGGGATGTCGAGCTACGGTAACAACATCGGCGCCGGTTCGAGTTACGGGGCCTTCATTGCCGCTCTGCAGCACATCTCCGCGCGTCTGCACGGGATCGGACAGCAGGCCCGCGCCGAACTGACCGGCGATCCCTACCGGACCTGGATTCTGGTCTGCGCTCACGCCGGTCTGAAGACCGGCGAGGACGGACCGACCCACGCCGACCCGCAGCCGCTGCAGCTGCTGCAGGAGAACTTCCCGGCCGGGATCCTGATAACGCTCACCCCCTGGGATCCGAACGAGATGTGGCCGATGGTGGTGGCGGGACTGCAAGCACGCCCGGCCGTTCTGGCCCCCTTCGTGACCCGTCCGAACGAGAAGATCTTCGATCGGGAAGCACTCGGCCTGCCGCCGGTCTCCGAAGCTGTCAGAGGTCTGTACCGGATGCGCACCGCCGACCGCTCGGTCAAGCCCTATCACGGCACGATCATTCTGCAGGGCAGCGGCATCACCAACACCTTCGTCGAGGAGGTTCTGCCGCGGATCGACGAGGCGGGTTACAACCTGAATATCTTCTATGTGACCAGCGCCGAACTCTTCTCGCAGCTCGCCCCCGAGGAACAGGACGCCCTGTACCCCGACGAACTGGCCAACGAGGCGATGGGCGTCACCGGCTTCACCCTGCCGACCCTTTACCGCTGGGTGACCTCTCGCGAGGGCCGGCGCCGTTCTATCCACGCCTTCAGAGAGGGGCATTTCCTGGGCAGCGGCCAGGCCCACAAGGTGCTCGAGGAAGCCCGTCTGCACGGCGAGGGACAGTGGGAAGCCATCAAGGAGTACGCCGAGTGGATGGCGTCGATGTAGAACCGGGTCGAGTAGCGATGATCCGGACCAGGCACGATTGATCAGGGGGAGCGCTCCGGCGCTCCCCTTCTGTATCCGTCAAGGAGTCAGTCAATGCTCTCACGCCCAGATACTTCACCCCCACCGCGCAACCGGATCGGGTCCGGTCATCGGCGATACGCGTGGCCCACGCTCCTGCCTGTTCTGCTGCTGCCCCTGCTCGTCGGTGCCTGCAGCGAGCCTCCGGGAGGAACCCGGCTGCGCTTCGAAGTCTCCTTCCCCGAAACCCTGCGTTCCGAGGCGCTGACCGGCCGGGTATTCGTCATGATATCCGATTCGGACCGGCGCGAACCCCGCCTGCAGGTCAGCCGGCGCGGTACACCCTTTTTCGGAGTCGATGTCGAGGGGCTCGAACCGGGCCACACGGCCGTCATCGACGGTTCGACCCTCGGTGCACCGGTCGAGCAGCTGGCCGACATACCGCCGGGCGAGTACTACGTTCAGGCCCTGATCAACATCTACACGAAGTTCGAGCGGGCCGACGGGCACACCGTCTGGATGCACAACGATCAGTGGGAGGGCCAGAACTGGCGGCGTTCGCCGGGTAATCTGGTGAGCGAGGTGCAGCAGGTCACGATCGATCCCGGCCGGGGGGGGACCATCAGACTCGAGGCTTCCAGCTCCCTGCCCGAGTATCCCTTTCCCGAGGACACCGAGTGGGTCAAACGCTTCCGTATCCGTAGCGAACTGCTCTCGCAGTTCTGGGGGGTACCGATGTACATCGGGGCCACCGTCCAGCTCCCCATGGGCTATGACGAGCGTCCGGAGGTGCACTACCCCGTGGTCTACAATCAGGGCCACTTCTCGACCCGGGCGCCGCTGCGCTTCGAGACCACTCCCGAGAACCCCGAACGCAACCGGTACTACCGCGACTGGATCGCCCCCGATTTTCCGCGGATGCTGGTGGTGACCTTCCAGCACCCCTGCCCCTATTTCGACGATTCCTACGCCGTCAACTCGGTCAATGTAGGCCCGTACGGCGACGCCATCATGACCGAGCTGATCCCCGAGATCGAACGCCGCTTCCGGACCATCGCCGAGCCATGGGCGCGGGTGCTGACCGGAGGCTCGACCGGGGGCTGGGAATCGCTGGCCCTGCAGGTCTGGCATCCCGACTTCTTCGGCGGTACCTGGTCCTTTGCGCCCGACCCCGTTGATTTCCGCAACGTCGAGGGGATCAACATCTACGAGGACGAAAACGCCTACTACAAAACCCACCGCTGGGACACGGTCCCGACCTCCAACTCGCGTAATACCCTGGGGGAAATGGCGTTTACGAGCCAGCAGCGGAACTGGTTCGAACTGGTCTGCGGCACGAAGGGCCGCTCGGGAGAGCAGCTCGACATCTGGAGTGCTGTTTTCGGTCCCCTCGGTGAAGACGGCTACTTTGAACCGCTTTTCGACAAGCGTACCGGCGAGATCAACCCCGAGGTGGCCGAATACTGGCGCGACAACTACGACATCCGGCACTACCTGGAGTCCAACTGGGCCGAGGTGGGGCCGAAACTGGTCGGCAAGATCCACGTCATCGCCGGCGACATGGACAACTACTACCTGAACGTGGGATGCTACTACCTGGAGGCGTTCCTGGAGAGCACCACCGATCCGTACTACGCCGGGTCGTTCACCTTCGGAGCCCGGGGCGGACACGGCTGGCGTCCAGCAGAGCTTTCGGGAACACGCCTGTACCGGGTCATGGCCGATCACATCACGCGACACGCCCCGCGCGGGGCCGACACACGTAGCTGGAAGTACCGCTGAAACAGGCAGCACCGACGGACGGCCTTCAGTCGTCCGGCGAGACGGACACCAAGCGAGAGGACAGTCATGAAAGTCGGTATCATCATTTGCGATCGTTACCGCACCTGCGGAGGGGGCAAGTGCCTGCGCTCGATGCGCGAGCGTGCCGGGGGCTTCTCGATCTACCCCGCGGATGAACCCCTCGAACTGGTCGGCTACGGGACCTGCGCGGGCTGTCCGGGGGGCAATATCGAGTACCTCCCCGAGGAGATGATCAAGAACGGGGCCGAGGCGATCCACCTCGCCACCGGTCTGGTGGTCGGGTACCCGCCCTGCCCCCGTCTGGATTACTTCAAGGCATTCATCGAGGAGCGGTACGGGATTCCGGTCGTGATCGGCACCCACCCGATCCCGGAGAAATACGTCAAGGTACACAAGAACCTGAATTCCTGGCCGATACTGGAGCGCGAAGAGGCGCTGATGGCCACCGAAGAGGTGCGGCTGGACTACGATTGAGCCTGAAGTCGCGCCAGGACACATTCGGACGACAGGGGTCTGTCGGCAGACAAATCCCGAGGGGGAGGATCATGATCGTGCGAGCGACAGCCGCCCTGCTGGCGGCGGGACTGCTTCTGGCCGGGTGTTCGGCAGCCCGGTCCCAGGAATTCGAAGCGGATACCTTCGAGACCTCGATGGGGGAACTCGAAATCATCTTCATCGGTCACGGGACGCTGATGTTCAGTCTCGCCGGCCGGGTGATCCACATCGATCCGGTCGGCCGTTACGCCGATTACGCGACCCTGCCCGACGCCGACCTGATCCTGATCACGCACGAGCACGGCGATCATCTCGATACAGACGCCATCGGTCAGATCGCCACCGAAGGCACTCGTCTGATCTGCACGGCAGCCTGCGGCGAACCGCTCGAGGGCAGTGTCATCATGGGCAACGGGGACACCCGTGAGGAATTCGGCTTCGGTATCGAGGCCGTCCCGGCCTACAACATCGTGCACATGCGCAGCGGCGATACGCCCTATCATCCCCGGGGCTCCGGCAACGGCTACGTGCTCACCTTCGGCGATACCCGGGTCTATGTGGCCGGAGACACCGAGAACACTCCGGAGATGAAGGCCCTGCGCGACATCGACATCGCCTTTCTGCCGATGAACCTGCCCTACACCATGACACCCGAGATGGTGGCCGACGCCGCCCGCGCCTTCCACCCGCATATCCTCTATCCCTATCACTACGGCAACACCGATCCGCAGGAGCTGGTCGAGCTGCTGGCCGACACCGATATCGAGGTGCGCATCCGGGCTCTGAGATAGGGAACGTGTTCTGACTCCGGACCGGCAGGAGGTGTCGTACCCATGCTGTCCCAGGCCCTGGCTCTCTTTCTGATCTTCGCCGAGCCCGGTTTCCCCGCCTCCGGGCTCGACCTGCCCCTGCCCTTTCCGCTGACCGAGCATGTCATCGTGGCCCGGAGCACCGAGGAACTGATCGACGAACTCGATCCCGGGCGGGTTCTGGTCTGGCGGCACGGGGGCGCCTTTCCGGCCGAGGCGTGGCCGGCCCTGGTCGAGTTCCTCGAAGCCGGTGGACGGTTGCTGCACCTGGGCGGTGAAGCCTTCACCCGCCCGGTCATAGGCCCGCCAGGCGACCGGATCGTCCAGCCCCCGACTGTTTCACTGCTCAAAGAACTCAATCTCAACCGCATCTATGTCCGTAATGCCGGCGGCGCCCGCCACCACTGGCTCGAGCGTGAGTGGCCGACTCCGGCCGATATGGTTCTGCCTGCCGGTGCCCGGGTGGCGATTCTCGAGCCGCGTCTGAGCGAGACGAAGCGGGTGGGCACTGAAGACGGCTCCGACGGTCCCCGCGAAGGGATCGTCCGGCCTCTCTCTTTCGTTCATCTGGACGGTGAGGACGAGCGGTTTCCGGCCGCAGCGGGGGCTTTCGCCATCGACCGTCTGGAGGGTCGTTTTGCCGGCGGGCGCTGGGTCTTCCGGCTGCTCTCAACCCCGGCGAGCGCAGATGAACTCGAGTTGCTCATGATCGAGGCTCTGGCACCGGTCACCGACTCCCGTCTCGATCCCCTGTACGGCTGCTTTCACGAGGGTGAGCAACCCGAGGTGATCCTGCGTCTGTTCGATCCCGGGGCCGAAGGCGAGATCCCGGTCAACGTGCGGTTGACCCTGATCGAACCAGACGGCCGGGAGCGTCGCCTGAGGGGCTTCACCCTGCCCGCCGGACGGCAGAGTGCCTCGGCCGTGCCCCTGCCCCGTCTCACCCGGCCCGGCCTCTATCGCCTGCGGGCCCGCATCGACCGCTTCCAGCCCGCCGAGACCGGTTTCTGGATCATGGATGAAGCTCTCTTTACTTCCGGCGATGCTTTATCTTTCGATCGTTATACACTGTTACGCAACGGAATACCTGATCCTGTCGTCGGTTCAACAGTCATGAGTTCCACCGTGCACCGGCAGTATCTGTTCGAGCCGAACGCGGCTGTCTGGGACGACACCTTCCGGGAGATAGCCGCCCTGGGCATGACTCTCACCCGCACCGGGGTCTGGACCGGTTTCGAGCGGATCATGAGCGCCGATGGTGAAGTCGATGAAGCCTGGCTGCGGGCCCTGGAAGCCTATTACCTGAGTGCCCGCCGGCACGGTGTGGCGGTCATTTTCACCTTCTTCGCCTTCACTCCACCGGCCTGGGGGGGCGCGAGCCCCTATTTCGATCCGGTCTCGCTCTCGGCACAGAAACGGTATGTCGGGGCTGTTGCGGACAGGTTCGCGCCTGCCGGGGAGATGATCTGGGA
>Ga0180431_10001270_pt1 | contig 35542 bp, 27 predicted proteins | sample SS_ome_11_FD_132459 | JGI IMG/M metagenome (GOLD analysis project Ga0180431, IMG submission 132459) | Hypersaline lake sediment archaeal communities from the Salton Sea, California, USA - SS_1_MS_1 metaG | ecosystem: Environmental > Aquatic > Non-marine Saline and Alkaline > Hypersaline >... | reverse complement strand
GCTCCGCTTCATCAAATTCTACTTCTACCACCGCCGGCATTACCTGTTCTGGCTGAGTCTGGTGACCGCCATCCTGTTCGCCTACTTCCAGTCTTCGAAATTCCTCACGCTCAACATGACGGCGATCTTGGTGTGCGTCACGACGATCTTTGCCTTCATCAATGCCCTGTATAAAAAGCGTGCGAAACGAAAATATACGTTACCCTAGTTCATATAAGAAGGAGAGAAACAATGCTTATTGGTCAAAGTCCCCAAATCATGATTGCCAAACGAATGATTAGGGAGATCGCCAAAACCAACGAAAATGCCATCATCGTCGGCGAGGTCGGGTCCGGCAGAAAGTTTGTTGGCCTGGAGATCCAGCACCGGAGTAAACAGAAGAACAAGCCTTTCGTTGTCGTGAACTGCACGGCGGTGGGCGATACCATCACGGAAGCGGACCTGTTCGGTGAGAAAGTGGAAGGGCCCCGCGGTGTGGAAAGAAAGGTCGGGCTGCTGGAACAGGCTAAGCGAGGCATACTCTTCCTGGATCATGTCGATGAACTGGCACCCGAGTTCCAGCAGAAATTCGTCAACATCCTGAAGGAGAAAAAATTCCCCAAACCCGGCACCAAAACCTTCGTGGAAGCGGATTTCCGCGTATTCGCCTCCACCACGGACGAGGACCTCCTGAAGGCGGATAACTTCCGCAGCGACCTGTTATTCGAGCTCAACAAGTTCACGGTTCACGTGCCGCCCTTGCGGACGCGCAGACAAGACATTCCCAACTTGTTCACGAATTTCCTCGAGCAGTACTGCGAAGAGTTCAACCATGAAATTCCCCCTGTTCCTGCCGAGATTTTCGAGTCTCTGATGGAGTACGATTGGCGCGGAAACGTCCTTGAGCTGAAGAATACCGTGCGGAACCTGATCCTGATGTCGCCGGAAGGCGAACTATCCATCGAGTACCTGCCCTTTGAAGTGAAAAAACACCCGTTCGAATTCCTGGACGGCCAGGATTTGCCCGATGCCGTGGGTGAAGTGGAACGGTACCTGATTAAAAAATCCCTTCGCCGATTTGCCGGCAATCAGTCCAAAGCAGCGCGGGCCCTCAACGTGTCCGAGGCTGCCCTCAGGTACAAGATGAAAAAATACGGTTTATCCCGGAAGGCTTTCTAATACCCGTCCGGTTGGGATGCATATAAAAAGGCCCCTTTTTGCGGAAAGGGGCCTTGGATGTTTCACGCCATCCGATTCCAGATTCAAATAATCTCCAGCACACCCTCCTTCACCCAGCCGGTCTTGCCATCGGCCAGAACGATTTCCAGCCACTCCCCCGATGTCTGATCGATCCTCACCTTCGTTCCCTCGTGCAGGGTGAACAGGTCCATACCCTCATCCTCGCTGGGCGCACTCATCACGTCCACCATGTCCACCAGGATGATGCCCTCCACATTCCTAGCTTCCTGACGGAGACGCTCGACGGTTGAGAGTCCCAAGACCAGGAAGATGCCTGCCAGGACGAAACACAGACGGGAGAAAATCCGGCGGGCGACGCGTTTTCGCGAGAGAATCCAGCCGATGAGGCAGGCCATACCGGCCAGATAGGAACCGGCCACGATCCATGTGAGTACGGACTTGGGAAACAGGAAAACGAACCCGTCGACTATGCGGAACAGGATAAATGTCTGCTGGGGTGTGACCTTGTCCACCACGGCCAGGTTGGCCAGGGCCAGGTTCGCCCGGAGATCCTCGTCTCCCGGCATGAGACGCCGTGCCCGTTCGTAGTACAGAATGGCCTGTCCGATGTTCTGAAGCTTGTAAAGGCAATTGCCCATGTTGTAGTACACCGGCCCGCTCTCGTAGCCCGTCTCCAGTATGCGCTGGTACGTCTCCAGAGCCTGATCGTAGCCGCCGGCTTGGTACAGACCCGTGGCTTCGTTGAACAGGGATTCTTTATCCTGACCGGACACTTGACCGATGCAGGTCAGTCCCAGTGCTGCGATTAAAACGAGTCGAAAACGCTGTTTTAGGTTCATCCGTCTCTCTTGTGCGATTTTTACGTGACGAGGGTCATCGTGAGATGTTCTGATGCAGGGCCACCATGGCCGTCTCGGCCTTTTGCAGGAATGCCTTCATCTCGGCATCCGTGGCATCCGAGGGCGCGAACCGGCGGTAGTCGCATTCGTTCAAGCACGCGAAGTAATCCTCCACCACTCCTTTCTCCACACCCCGCTTCTGCAGCGTGCACCGAATGTCCTCGGTCATGATGCCCGCCTCGGACACGTTCAGCTTGTCGGCCACGTACCCGGTGAGCGCCTTTCCAACCTCGGAATAGAATTCCTTCTGCGTCTGTGTGTTCAGGAACGACTTGGCCACAGACAGACGCTTCTTCGCCGCATGACCGGCCCGCCGGTTCCTGGCGTACGCCTCGTCGCCGTGCAGCCGGTCCAGATGCCTCCCGTAAGCCACGGCACCGCCGGCCAGCAGCAGGGGCATTGTGAAGAACATCCACAGGAGGACGTTCTGGAACACGCCTCCGCCGATCCGCCGGAAGGACGGCATGGCCGTCTTGATGAACCGGATGTCCTGTCCCAGGAGACGGACTTCTTCCTTGGACAGACCCGAGGGCGCGGCGATGAAGGTGTCGTCCCCCTTGGCTACCTCGATGACCGTCTCGTCGGTGCGGAGGGTCTCGTATGCCTTGGATGCGGGATTGAAGACGCTGAGTTGCACGGGTTTGATCCTGCGCTGACCCGGCATCCGGGGAACCAGCACGTACTCGTACGTCTTTTTGCCGGAGATCACCGAGCCCCGGCGGTTTATCGATTCCGACGATTTCGGCGGATACACCTCGAAATCCGGTGGAAACGATACGTCGGGTTCGGGCAGTGTGCGGATGTTTCCCTGTCCCTCCACGGTGATTTTATAGCTGATGGCCTCGTTGGTCTTCACACGCGTCTTGTCCACCGATCCGTTGAGCTTGAACCGGCCCACCACGCCCGAGAAATCCGCCGGCTTGCCCTCCTCGGGCATGGGACGCACGTCGATGGTCAGGGCGTTGGACTGCACGCTCTTGCGCACCGACCGGCCGAAGGGATCGCTGAAGAAATCGTTGAACAGGTCGCGTGTCCGTCGGCGGGTGCGTACCTCGCATTCGATGGTCATGGGATCGATGGTCTTCTTGCCCGGCGTCATGGGGAAGACGGCCATCTTCTTGATGGTGGCCACGGTGTACTGCTTGCCTTCCAATACCTCTGTACTCGTGGTCGGATTGCCATCCATGGGAAAGTCTTCCACCCAGAAACCCGCCGTGGAGGGCAACCGTGAGAACCCGAAGGACGTTACGTTCACCCGCGTGTAAACCTTGTACGTGATGGTGACCGGTTCGTTCTGGTACACCTGCCTCCTGTCGGCCAGCGCGCGGACGAACAGATCGTCCTCGGCCGGCCCCGTATCCTGGGGCGTGCCCGGCTGCCGGGAAGGAGCCGCCTGAGCCGATGTCTTCTGAATGTCTATGGAAATGGGCTCTGTGCGGAACTCCTTGCCACCTGCCTTGACGATGACCGGCCCGATCTGGAATTTGCCCACGGCCGTAGCCTGGAAGTAGTAGTTGATGGTCTTGGACACGGACATCTTCCCGTTGATGAACTGTATGTTCTGGGAAGTGCCGCTGCCCAGGTACGCGGCAAAGTTGTCCATCTTGGGCAGCTGGGGATTGGACGCGGAATTGATGTCCTTGCCCGACAGCTCCACCATAAGGGTAAACTGCTGATTCAATCCCACTACCGTCTTGTCCACATGAGCCTTTACGGTGATGTCTTCGGCAGTACAAACGGCGGATGTAAAACTCAGCATCAGACCGACGGTGATGCCGAGGGCGGTCTGTGGACGCGTCCTGCGACCGGCCATGCTCCTGCTAGCAGTCCGTTGTTTTCTGGCTTCGCGAATCATTCCCACGATATCGTTACCAATCTTTGGCGACCCGGGCCCTGCCCTGGCCCTGCGCCTGTTTTTTCTTCAGCTCTTCCTGATTCTCTTTCAACGCCTCCAGCAGCCGTTCCGCCTCTTCCTTGGACATCTCCTTCTCTTCCCCCTGCTGCTGCCCCTGCTGTTGCTGCTCCTCCTGCTGTTCCTTCTGGTCGTTTTGCTGCTGCTGTTGTTGTTGCTGCTGCTGCTGTTGTTGTTGATCCTGCTGCTGGGGCTGGGCATTCTCCTTCATCTTGTTGCGGACGAATTCCAGGTTGTACTTGGCATCCAGGTCGTCGGGATTCAACTTCAGAGCCTGCTCGTAGGCCAGGGCACTCTCCGGCAGCTTCCCGTTCCGGTACAGTGTGTTGCCCATGTTGTAGTACGTTTTCGACTGGAACAGGGGATCGTCGGCGTTCAGGGATTTATTGTAGGATTCCAGAGCCTTTTCATAATTCTTCTTCTTGTAGAGCACATTCCCCACGTTGAACTGGATTTCCGTGGAACTGGGATCGTCCAGCAGGGCATCCTGGTACTTGTTGCTGGCTTCGTCGTACTTCTCCTGGGAGAACAATTCATTCCCCTCGGCCACGCGTTTTCTGGCGGACTGCGCCCACACGAGAGCGGGCAGGATTAACAGGGCCAGGGCCGTAACCATCCATCTCATCTTACTCGAACCTCCCCTTCCATTCCTTCTTCAGCCGGCGCCGTTCCGGGATCAGCACTTCCAGAATAATCAGGAACAGGGCAAAACCCAGGAGCACCTGAAACCGGTCTTCGTACTGGGCGTACTGCTGGGAGGCCAGCGCCTTCTTCTCCATCTCCGAAATATCATCGTAGATTTTATCAAGCTCCACCTCGCCGGGAGAGACCCGGTAGTACTTGCCGCCCGTCTCCAGAGCGATCTTCTCCAGGGTGATCTCGTCCAGCCTGGTCATCACGACTTCCCCCTGTCTGTCCTTCTTGAATCCGATGCGGTTTCCCCGTTCGTCTATCAGAGGAATGGGCACGCCCTGCGAAGACCCGATGCCCACACAGTAGATCACCACGCCTTCCTTGGACGCCGCCGTGGCCGTCTCCAGCGGCTTGCCCACGTGATCCTCGCCGTCGGTGATGAGGATGAGCACCTTGTGCTTCCTCTCCTTCTCCACGAAGGAGGTGACGGCCTTCTGTATGGCCTCGCCCACGGCCGTGCCGGGCACGGGAATCAGGTCCGGTTCCATCACATCCAGGAACATCTTGGCCGCACCGTAATCCAGGGTCAGGGGACACTGGACGAACGCCTTGCCGGCGAAGGCGATGAGACCCACCCGGTCGCCCTGGAATTTATCGATGAGGGATCCGATGGCGTGCTTGGCCTTTTCCAGCCGGTTGGGTTTGATGTCCTCGGCCAGCATGGACAGGGACACGTCGAGGGCGATGATGATATCCTGGCCTTCCCGCTGCACGGTACGGAGCCGTGTGCCCAGCTGCGGCCTGGAAAACGACAGGACGATAAACCCGAATCCCAGAATCAGGAGCACGGCCTTCCATATCTGACGCTTCCGGCTCACCGAGCCCGCGAGCTTCTGAACCAGCGCCGTATTCCCGAACAGGGCCAGGGCCCTCCGTTTCTGGCGGAACGCCAGGACGATAAACAGGATGAGAACCGGTACGAGGACCAGTGCATACAGAAAATGGTGATACGCGAATCGAAACACGGACAAATCCTCAGTCAAACGACGGTGGTTCGGACAGACGTAACTATTCTATCATCGGGGATGCGGACGCGGATTCCAGCATCCGTTTCAACGACTCCCCGTGGACATGGATAGTATATGAATCCTCTTGCATGTTGAATGCCGACTTTTTCTTTCATCCCCTACGGAATCTTCCGGAACCGCGTGTTGGCCAGACCCACCTCTCCCAGGAAGAAGAAGGCGGCCACGCCCACGAAATAGTAGAACAACTCCGAGTACCGCGTGTATTCCCGAACCCGTATCTCGGTCTTCTCCATGGTGTCGATCTCTTCGTAGATGGATTCCAGCCGTTGGCGATCCGTGGCCCGAAAATAGTTGGCGCCCGTCATGTCGGAAATGCGCTTCAGTGTCTCCTCATCGATATCCACCTGGATGGGGACGTATCGCTTCCCGAAGAAGGGATCGTTCACCGGGTACATGGCCGTTCCCCGCGATCCGGCGCCCACCGTGTAGATGCGCACGTCGAACGCCTGGGCCGCCTGGGCTGCCGTGATGGGATCGATCTCCCCCCGGTTGTTCCGGCCGTCGGTCAGCAGGATAATGACCTTCGACTTGGCCTCGCTGGTGCGCAAACGGCTGACGGCCGTTGCCAGTCCCATCCCGATGGCCGTGCCGTCCTCGATCATCCCCACCTGGACCTGATCCAGAAAGTTCAGGAGGATGCCGTAATCGATGGTCAGGGGACACTGGGTATATCCCTGGGCGGAAAACACGACCATGCCGATGCGGTCGTTCTTCCTCCCCTTGATGAACTCCGCGGCCACCTGCTTGGCTGCCTCCACCCGGTTGGGCTTGATGTCCTCGGCCAGCATGGAACTGGAAATGTCCACGGCCAGGACGATGTCGATGCCCTGGGTAATGACCTCCTCGCCCTTGATGCCCGACTGGGGTCTGGCAAAGGCCACGATGAGGAGGCACACCACCAGCATCCTCAGGAAAAAAAGGACATGGCGCGCCCGGGCCGCACCGGCCCGGTGCACATCCTTCACAGTGCCCAGGTGGGAGAAACGGAGCGTGGCGCTTCGCCGGCTCCGTCCCCGGAAATACCAGAGCGCCACCAGGGGCACCAGGAGGATGAGGGCCAGAAACTGCGGATCTGCGAAACGGAAAAACATCGTTACTCCACCTCCGTTCCGGATTGGGCTGTTTCCCCCTCTTCCTGGACGGTGACAGGTTCGGTCTCGGCTTCCTGTCTCTTCACGTCTGTTTGGATGGCGTCCTCAGACGCTTCGGGCTGCGGGAGTAATTCTGCGGGTTCTTTATCCTCGAATACCACCTTGGTTCGATCCACGATGTTCGTGGCGATGGTCATGATTTCCTCGTTCTCCTGGGCCGTGGGTATGACCTTGGCAAACTTGACCAGGTCGCACCGATCCAGGAACGTCCGGAACAGGCCGAACTCCTCAGGGGAGACATCGGCGTTCTCTAGTCCGTCCAACACTTCCGTGGTGGTCATCTCCATGGCCACGATGAAGTAGCGGCCCTCGATGTACTGCCGGATAATCTCCGACACCCGGATGTAGAACGTCTTGATCTCGCCTTTCTCCAGGATGTCCGACGCCTTCAAGCGGTCCAGTGCCTCGTACGCCACCTCGTGGGGCGGCCGTTTCACCTCGGGCTTGGACGGCAGGAGCCCCTTGCCCTGCTTCTTCCTCCGGTAGACGATGTAGGCGACCAGAACCAGCAGGACGATGCCCCCGCCCAAAACGAACCACCGGATCAGGGCCCACAGGTTGCGGGCAATCTCCACCGGCGGCTTGATGTCCCGGATGTCGCCGGCCTCGCTGGGCTTCACGCTCTCCACCACGATGTGGATGGGCTCCGACGACAGATGAAAGGCCGTGGAATCCTCGGCCGTGTAGTACGTGATGGTCAGGGGCGGAATCTCGAACTCCCCGGTGAAGAAAGTGGAAATCGTGTAATCCACCTCCGTCACGATCATTCCGTCTTTTTTCTTGGGCTCGGCGGTCTCGTAATCCCGGATTTCGAACCCGCCCAGGTTGGCCCCCAGTCCGGGCATCTCCACGGTCACATCCTCGTCGTGCACCACGGAAACCGTGTACGTGATCAAATCGCCGATGGTGACGCGGGATTTATCGACGCTGGACGAGATGGAGACCGGGGCGTCCCCGGCCTGCGCGCGTGCGCCCGTCAGCGCGCCCCACAACACGAGAGCCGGAATCAGGGTCGGTATTGTCAGTCGTCGTTCCGTCATCATTGGACCAGGTCGTCGTAAATCTCCACCTTCTCGGCCGTCATCATCCTGCGGACGAGTTCTTCGTACGCCTTCTGCTGCTTCTCCCTCAGGAGGTCCTCGGCCGCTTGCTGGCGGACTTCCTGGAATGGTTTCTGACGCTTCACGTTTCCCTGGTCGTCCTTCTCCGTGTACTTCTCTTTATTTGCTTTATAATAGAGTTCCACATCCTCGGGCTTCATCTGAACCTGCCCGGCGATTTCATCCTCCAGGTATTTCTGAACCATCAGGCTCTTCTTGGCCTGGAACGTGCCCTCCACCACGTCCTTGTCCTTGTCCAGCGCCTTGCGCTTGGCCGCATCGTAGAAAAGTTCCGTGGCCACGAACTGATGGAGAAACTCAACTTTCGCCTGCTTTTCCTTCAGCTGGGACTGGATGTATTCGGGAAGCTGGCCGATGTGGTACTTCAAATCCCCGGACGTGATCTCCCGGTCGGCGATTTTGGCGATGGTCGTTCCTTGGTGGGACGCGGGCACGGCGTCGGGCTCGAAGCTGGTGGCCTCGTCCAGCGCCTGCTTGGCATCGGCCGAACGCTGGAGACGCTCCAGGCAGGCGACGATCTGCTTGTCCACCTGGGGAAGCACGTCGCTGTCTGGATACACGTGCTTGACCTTCAGGTAGTAGGCCATGGCATTCTCGTAATCGTGCAGCCGGTCGAAGTAGATATTCCCGATGATAAAATGGATGTTGGCCTGCTGGGTCTCGTCCACATCGTACAGGTCCAGATATCGCTGGTACTCCTTCACGGCCTGCGCGTACAACTCCCGGTTGTACAGCGCGTTGGCGTATTCCCGGACTTTATCCCCGTCGATGCTCGGCCGGGACTGCTGAGCGCATCCCAGGAAAGCGAGCAGAACGATGATACCGACGAACAATCCTTGTGTAACCGTGCGCTTCATTGGATTTCCTTCTATATATATAGGTGAGTCTTTTGGACTCCTTCAGTGTGGACGGGATTATCGAAACCGCTTGGCCCGCATTCGGAAAAACCGGATGAGGGGCTCGAAATACGACTCGTCCGTGTGTATGGCGATGGAATCCACGTTCATGGACTTGAACATCTTGTCTCTCTGGATCATGGCCTGGGATGTCTTCTGGGCGAACAGACGGCGCACCTCCTTGTCCGTGGTATCCAGCAGGATCTGCTCCCCGGTCTCTGCGTCTTCCAGCTCCACGTACCCGATGTTGGGAAGCTCCATTTCGCGGGGGTCCACGATGTGAATGGCCACGATGTCGTGCTTCTTGTTGGCGATGCGCAGGGCCCGCTCGTAGTTCTTGGATATGAAATCAGAAACGAGGAAAACGACGCTCCTACGTCGGATAACTCGATTGAAATAATCCAGGGCAGCCGAGATGTCCGTCATCCTGTCCTCTGGCTTGAAGTACAGGAGCTCCCGCAATACCCGCAGCACGTGGCTCTTGCCCTTGCGGGGAGGCACGAACTTTTCCACCTTGTCCGTGAAGATGATCAGGCCGACCTTGTCGTTGTTCTTGATGGCTGAGAACGCCAGCAGGGCGCAAATCTCCACGGCGATCTCCCCCTTCATCCGCTCGAACGTGCCGAACTCCCCGGAGGAGCTGGCATCCACCATCAGGATCACCGTGAGCTCGCGCTCTTCCTCGTAGATTTTCACGTACGGGTGCCCGTACCGCGCCGTCACGTTCCAGTCGATGGTGCGGATGTCGTCGCCCACCTGGTATTCCCGCACTTCGGAGAATTCCATGCCCCTGCCCTTGAACACGGAGTGGTATTCGCCGGAAAACACATCGTTCACCATGCCCCGTGTGGTGATCTCCAGCCTGCGTACTTTTTTGAGTATTTCTTTTGGAATCATCTCTGTCTTGATTTAAAATTTTTATGCCGTTGGACGGTGACGGTTACGCTTCTATCGGAGTGGGTGGACGGTGACCGTCACGCTCGTATCGGAGCGGGCCGTCGGACGGTTTTTTTATCCCGATGACGCCCACTCCCCCGACTCTATCCGTTACGGCACTTCGATCTTGTTCAATACTTTGCGGACGACATCCTCGGCGCTGACTTCCTCGGCCTCGGCCTCGTACGTCACGATGATGCGGTGGCGCAGCACATCCATGCCGATGGCCCGGACGTCCTCGGGCGTTACGTATCCGCGGCGCTTCAGGAAGGCGTGCGCCTTGGCCGTCTTGGCCAGATAGATCGATGCCCTGGGCGATGCCCCGTAGGCGATGAGTTCGGCCAGTTCTTCCAGGCCGTATTCCTTGGGATTCCGCGTGGCGAACACGATATCCACGATATACTGCTCGATCTTGGGATCGATGTAGATTTCTTCCACGACCTGCCTGGCCTTGATGATATCGGCAGGCTTGACCACGGCATTCGGTGTGGGCTCGGGCCCCGTGGACATGCGCCGCATGATCTCCAGCTCCTCCTCCTGCACCGGATAATCGATGGACAGTTTCAGCATGAACCGGTCGACCTGGGCTTCGGGAAGCGGGTACGTCCCCTCCTGCTCGATGGGGTTCTGCGTGGCCAGGACGAGGAAAGGATCGTCCAGGGGAAACGTGTTCTCCCCGATGGTCACGGTGCGCTCCTGCATGGCTTCCAGCAGGGCCGACTGAACCTTGGCCGGAGACCGGTTGACCTCGTCTGCCAGGATGATGTTGGCGAAGATGGGCCCCTTTTTCGTCTGGAATTTACCGTTCTTTTGATCGTAGATCAGGGTTCCCACCAGGTCGGCGGGAAGCAGGTCGGGCGTGAACTGAATGCGTTGAAACTTGGTCTGTATGGCGGCGGACAGGGTGCGCACCGTCAGCGTCTTTGCCAGTCCGGGCACGCCCTCCAGAAGCACATGCCCGTTGGAGAGTAGGCCGATGAGCAGCCGTTCCACCATGTACCTCTGGCCGACGATGACCTTGCCGACCTCCTGGGTGAGCGTATCGACAAAAGCACTCTCTTTCTGTATCTTCTTGTGAATGGCTTCAATCGTCTTGTCCATCTATCCTCCTGTGTTTCCGATCTCCATAGATTCGCCGGTTATTTCCCGCGTATATTCCATTTTTTCCGTTTTTTAGACTGCTCTGATTCCTGCAAAAGCGCTTCCCTCGCCTGGGTCAGATGGGATTCCAGCATCGTCTCCACCGTGGTGTAGGCTTCGCCCAGCTCGGCCTGCGTGGCCTCCTGTCCTGAAAATTTGACCACATCGGCCTTGTTCAGCAGAGACTCGCAGCGCCGGATCAAGCCTTCGTCTAACTCTTCCCGGGTCAGGGTGCCGAGGAGTTCCTCGGTGGTGGCCTCCAGCGTGGCGATGCCGTATTTTTCCGACAGATACCGCCGGAACAGTTTCGAGAGAACCGAGAACGGTTCGCGCCGGTCCGAACTTTTCAGATCGACAGACTCCTTCAGTTCCTGGAGATACACCTCCTCCACGATGCGCTTATCCTGCTTCTCGTTTTCTTCCGGGCCCCGGCGCCTTTGGGAGAGGAAGAGCATCAGAGCGCCTCCGGCCAGGACGACGAGAATCGCTGCCACCAGAATCCACCGCCGGTTCACCTCTCCTTCCTCTGGCACGGGCTGGATGACTTCCACGCCCACGCGCTGGGTCATCAGGTGATGGGTCTTTCCCGTGGTGATGTCCTCGTAGCTCAACGCCGTGGATTCCACATACCCCATGCCCAGGGATTTGGGCTGAAGCGTGTACGCGATCTCTTTGACCGAGCGCCTGCCCCCCGTAATGCCGGACACGTGGTTCGCCGCCGACGATCCCACGATCTCGAAATTCGTGAGCACGGGCTCTTCCAGTTCCCCGATCTTGATCAGGTCCAGGTCGCCCTCCCAGGTCATGCGCACGATGAACGTCAGGTGCCGGTTCAGGGGAACCTTGCCGGGCTCCGCCAGCGTGGAGAGCGTGACCGACGTCCTGTCCGCGGCGGATTCATCGGTTTGGGCCGCGACACCCCATGTTGTTTTTGACAAACCGATAAAGACGATGAAAACGAGGACAGACACTCTGTTAATCATAAAAATACCCGTAGTTTATCATTCTATACTTGATTCGCAAAAAAAAGTTCCACGAAAATGACGGTCAGGGATATTTGGATCAAAAAAAAACCGAAACATTCGCAATTCCTAATGCGACGGGCTTCGGCTTTTTTAACGACGGTTCGACAACGGGCGGAACAACATCTTAATCGGACCCATTCTCCCCCGTTTGCGTTTCGGTCTCCAGAGCCTTCAGCTCGGGAATATCGTTGATATCCTTACCCAGATACCGGAGCTCCCATTCCACGGACGAAGCCAGCTCATGATCGGGGTAATTCTGAAGAAACGTGTTGTATGCCATCCTTGCGTTGACCGTGTCTGCGGCGTTGTTGGCGTAGATAAAACCGATCATGAACTGACACGGCGCTGCCGACGGGCTTTCCGGATAGTCTTCCAGCACCCTGCTCATCGTGGATATGGCCGACTCAAAATCCTGCAGACCGTTGGTGTACACGAGTCCGGCACGGTACAGCGCCTCGGCAGCCAGGGGACTCCTGGGATAGAGTTTAACCAGTTTTTTATAGCTGTCGATGGCCTCCGAGAACTTTTCTTGTGCCTCGTAATTTTTGCCTTTTTCCATCAAACCTTCGTCTGGTAATCGACTGCACGTGGCCAGCCATACGATTCCGAGAGCCACAAAAAAAGATGTCGTGAGGATTTTTTTCATCATCTACCTCCATCCAGAACTCCAATTAACTTATAAAATTAAGAAGTTTCGAGGGAAAAATCAAGGGAATTTTCTTGCGCGTTCACGACCACCGTATCCCCCTTGCAAAAATCACCGGCCAGAAGACGACCGGCCAGGGGATTGGTGACCATCTTCTGTATCGTTCGCTTCAGCGGCCGGGCGCCGAAAGCCGGATCGTAACCTTTCTCGGTCAGCAGATCCCGTGCCACGTCGGACAGCTTCAGCGTGATGCCCTGCTTTTGGAGCTTATCCTGAACCTGCCGGAACTGGAGCTCCACGATCTGGCGAATCTCGTCCTTTCCCAGGGGATGGAATACGATGATCTCGTCGATGCGGTTCAGGAACTCGGGGCGCATGGACTGCTTGAGCATGCGGTCCATGTGATTTTTTATTTCTTCGTAGATGGTGTCTTTGTTCTGATCATTGATTTTCTGGGACTGCTCCATGATGTAGGGCGCGCCGATGTTGGAGGTCATGATGATGATGGTGTTCTTGAAATTGACCGTCCTTCCCTGATTGTCCGTCAGACGGCCCTCGTCCAGAACCTGGAGCAGCACGTTGAACACCTCGGGATGGGCCTTCTCGATCTCGTCCAGGAGCACGACGGCGTACGGCCGGCGTCGCACCGTTTCCGTGAGCTGACCGCCCTCTTCGTATCCCACGTACCCCGGCGGCGCTCCGATGAGGCGGGACACCGAATGCCGTTCCATGTACTCGGACATGTCGATGCGCACCATGGCATGCTCGTCGTCGAACAGGAACTCGGCCAGCGCCCGTGCCAGTTCGGTCTTGCCTACTCCCGTCGTGCCCATGAAGATGAACGACCCGATGGGCCGGGCTTCCTCCTGCAGACCCGCCCTGGCCCTGCGGATGGCGTCGGACACGGCCTCCACGGCCTCGTCCTGGCCCACCACCCGCTGTTTGATGCGTTCCTCCATGCGGAGCAGTTTTTCGCGCTCGCTCTCCATCATCCGGGTCACGGGAATGCCCGTCCACTTGGCCACCACCTCGGCGACGTCCTCCTCGTCCACCTCTTCCTTCAGCATCTTCCGGTCTTTCTGCAGATCGACGAGGTGTTGATTGGTCTTCTCCATCTCCTTCTGCAGTTCGGGCAGGCGTCCGTACTTCAATTCCGCGGCACGGCTCAGGTCGCCGTCCCGCTCCGCTCTGGCCGTCTCTGTTTTGACGGCTTCCGTCTCCTCCTTGAGCGCCCGTATGGATGCGATGGTCTCCTTCTCCAACTGCCAGTGGGCCCGGAGCCCCTTGGCCTGCTCCTCCAGGTTGGCCAGTTCCTCTTGTATTTTCTTCAGACGGTCTTTGGATGCCTCGTCCTTCTCCTTCTTCACCGCTTCCCGCTCGATGACCAGCTGCTTGATGCGGCGCTCCACCTCGTCCAGTTCCGCGGGCATGGAATCGATCTCCATGCGCAGTTTGGACGCCGCCTCGTCCATCAGATCGATGGCCTTGTCCGGCAGAAACCGGTCGCTGATGTACCGGTGGGAGAGCATGGCCGCGGCCACCAGGGCGCTGTCCTGAATCCGCACGCCGTGATGCACCTCGTACCGTTCCTTCAGTCCGCGGAGTATGGAGATAGTGTCCGTGACCGAAGGCTGGCTGACGAGCACGGGCTGAAAACGGCGTTCCAGGGCCGCATCCTTCTCGATGTGCTTGCGGTACTCGTCCAGCGTCGTGGCGCCCACACACCGCAGGTCGCCCTTGGCCAGCGCCGGCTTCAGCATGTTGGACGCGTCCACGGCGCCTTCCGCCGAGCCCGCACCCACCATGGTATGCATCTCATCGATGAACAGGATGACCTGGCCTTCGGCCTCCTGCACCTCCCTCAGCACGGCCTTCATCCGGTCCTCGAACTCCCCGCGAAATTTCGTCCCTGCGATCAACGCGCCCATGTCCAGGGCCACGATGCGCTTGGTCTTCAGGTTTTCCGGCACATCGCCAGACACGATGCGCTGGGCGATGCCCTCGGCAATGGCCGTCTTGCCCACGCCCGGTTCGCCGATGAGTACCGGGTTGTTCTTGGTCCTCCGGGAAAGCACCTGGAGCACACGCCGGATTTCCTCGTCCCTGCCGATGACCGGGTCGAGTTTGCCCTGGCGTGCCAGCTCGTTCAAATCCCGGGCATACCGCTGCAAAGCCTGGTACTTGTCCTCCGGACTCTGATCCGTGACCCGATGGCCGCCTCGAATCTCCTGCAACACCTTCAGGATGGCATCCGGGGTAAGCCCGTTCTCCCGGAGTATCTGGCCCGCCGGCGACTTGGCTTCCGAAAGGGCCAGGAGCAGATGCTCCACGCTGATGTATTCGTCCTTGAGCTTCTCCGATTCTTTGATGCTCTTCTCCAGGACGGCATTCAATTCCTGGGATAAGTAACTCTGTCCCACGGCGCCGCTGACTTTGGGGAACCGCTGGATTTCCTCCTGGATGCGGCTTCGGATGGATTCCAGTGGCGCGCCCAGTTTCTTGACCATCGACGCGGTGAGCCCCTTGGGGTCTTCCAGGAGCCCGGACAGGAGATGCTCCGGCTCCACCTGCTGATGCCCGTGCTCACCGGCCATCCTCTGAGCCTTCTGCAGCGCCTCCTGGGCTTTAATCGTGAATCGGTTGATGTCTATCATGTTGTTTTACCTGTTTGCTTTATCGTTCCTACGTTTTCCGTCCCCGGATGGAAGATGGGGACGAGTGGGATCACGCGTCCGGCCTCAATCGTTCAATAATTTTCGCGTCGATCCAGTACAGGTCCGATTTGCTCGTCTCCTGCGTCCATTTTTCGAAAAAGATGACCTTCCCATCGGGTGTGGCATGCACGCTGCACCAAATCTCCGACTCGGGAACGTTTATGGCTTCTTTCATGCTTTCTGCCCTTGTCCAGGACCCGTCCGGTTTCTTGAAGCTGATATGCACACCCCCTGTGATACGATCATTCTCTCTGGAGAAACTATCCACCATGATGTAGCTCCCATCCGGTGCAATCGCAGGATGAGAGATACCGACCAAGTCGTTGATTTCATCGGGGAGTCTCTTGACTTCCGAGTACGTACTGTCCTTCAGTTCGGCATAAAAAATCGCCCGTTTACCGCCGTTCACATCGCTTTTGGACCCCCCGAAATAGAGCGTCCCGTTCTTTTCCATGGAAAGAAAGTGGGGCTTGCATTCGTTGATGGGAGAGTCGAGCCATGTCGGATCGCTCCACCCGTCCTCCGTTTTATCGACAAACCACACCTGTCCCCAATCATCCATCGTGTCCTGGCCGGGTATGGGCCGTCGGGAAATATAGTACAGCCGTTTTCCATCCGGTGTAAAACAAGGGTAGCCTTCCAAACAGTCATACGTGAAGGATGCCGGTTCAGAGATAGCCAGTTTTCCATCCTCAAGCCGGCTGGTCCAGATGCGATTGTCTGCTTCCTGCGGTGATTTCCGTATAAAATAAACTTCCCGAAGATCGGGTGAAACGGTAAGCGCACTCTCGCTCTTGTCTGTGGTCACGATCCCCGGCGCAAAAACCGCCAGCGTCATGCCCGGCGGTTCCTGGCCGAGATAGGTGTCCTTTACAGCAGAGGTATCGGACTGCCGCGTGCAGTTGTTGAAAACCGATACGATCAAAACAGCAATGCCTATAAAAATGCGTTTCCGTTTCATGGCTGATTTCCTTCCTCTTCTTCCGTACGGTTCATCTACTGGCTCCTTCGCCCGGACAGGATCATCAGGTTTAGGATAAAAACGAGCGGTTCACGCTCTACGTCCCCGGCCAGAGGGATCGTTTCTTTCCCTTCCACTTCGCCGATACGAGGGTGGAGACGAGCATGCATCCTGCCAGAGACGACAAAAGGCGAGAAGTTCTGCGACCTCCCGCCTTCCGCATCATACCGTCTCAACGGGAATATCCCGGGGTTTCACCCGTTCGTGCTTGGGCAGCGTCAGCGTCAGGACGCCGTCCTCCATCTTGGCCTTGATCTGGCCGCCGTCGATGGATTCCGACACCCGGAAAATACGATAATAGTTGCCGGATTCGATCTCTCTCAGGAGGAATTTATCCGTCTCCGGAACCTCCCGCTGCGTGCGCCCGTAAATCATCAGCTCGTCTTCCGCCAGCTTTACCTCCACCCCGTCCTTCTTCACACCGGGCATGTTGAGCTTCATCACAAAATCATCATCCGTTTCAATGATATTCGCCAAAGGAGCGACAAGTAGCCCCTGCTCCCACTCTTTCTGAATGTCTTCTTTGGCTAACATGGTTCTCACCTCGCATAATTTCACATTATTTATCGTCGTCTACGACCTCAAAATCGGCGTCCTCCACCTTTTTATCCTTGGGCGGTTCCTGCTCGGCCTGGTCCGATTGATCCTGCCCCTCCTGAGGTCCGGCCTGCGCATCTGCGGTCTGGGCATACATCTTGGAGGCCGCCTCCTGCCAGATTTGACTCAGGGCGTCGGTGGACGACTTGATTTCATCGATGTTACCGCCCTTCATGGCTTCCTTCACCCGACCCACGCCCGCTTCGATCTTGCCCTTGGTCTCCGCGTCGAGTTTGTCGCCGTACTCCTTCAAGTTCTTCTCCGTCTGGTAGACCAGCTGATCGGCTGCGTTCTTGGCATCCACCTCTTCCCTGTTCTTCTTGTCTTCGGCTGCATGGGATTTGGCGTCGCTCACCATCCGTTCGATCTCTTCCTTGGTCAAACCGCTGGACGCCTCGATGCGGATGGACTGTTCCTTGCTCGTGGCCTTGTCCTTGGCCGAGACGTTCAGTATACCGTTGGCGTCGATATCGAACGTCACCTCGATCTGCGGAATGCCCCGCGGTGCCGGGGGTATGCCGTCCAAGTGGAACCGGCCGATGGTCTTGTTGGTCACGGCCATCTCCCGTTCACCCTGGAGCACGTGGATCTCCACCGTGGTCTGGCTGTCGGCCGCCGTGGAAAAAATCTCGCTCTTGCGCGTGGGAATGGTCGTGTTCTTCTCGATGAGCCGGGTGAACACGCCGCCCAGCGTCTCGATGCCCAGAGACAGAGGCGTCACGTCCAGAAGCAACACATCCTTCACGTCCCCGCCTAAGACACCGCCCTGTATGGCCGCACCCACGGCCACGACCTCGTCGGGATTCACACCCTTATGGGGCTCTTTCCCGAAGATGTCCTTGACGATCTCCTGAACCTTGGGAACGCGCGTCATGCCGCCCACGAGGATGACTTCGTCGATTTCACTGGCCTGCAGTCCGGCGTCCTTCAAGGCCGTATGGCACGGCTTGATCGTCCGGGCGAACAGGTCGTCGCAGAGCTGTTCGAACTTGGCCCGCGTCAGCGTCATGTTCAGATGCTTGGGCCCGGCGTCCGTGGCCGTGATGAACGGCAGGTTGATTTCCGTCTGCGTCGTGGTGGACAGCTCCATCTTGGCCTTCTCCGAGGCTTCCTTCAGCCTCTGGATGGCCATGGGATCTTTGGACAGGTCCACACCCTCGGCCTTCTTGAACTCGGCCACCAGCCAGTCGATGATGCGTTTGTCGAAGTCGTCGCCGCCCAGGTGCGTATCGCCGTTGGTGGACTTGACTTCGAACACACCCTCGCCCAGTTCCAGGATGGAGATGTCGAACGTGCCCCCGCCCAGGTCGTAAACGGCGATCTTCTCGTTCTTCTTCTTGTCCAGCCCGTAGGCCAGCGAAGCGGCCGTGGGTTCGTTGATGATGCGCTTGACATCCAGACCCGCGATGACGCCGGCTTCCTTGGTGGCCTGCCTCTGGCTGTCGTTAAAATAGGCCGGAACCGTGACCACGGCTTCCGTGATCTTCTGACCCAGATAGTCTTCGGCCGTCTGCCGCATCTTCTGTAGCACCATGGCCGAAATCTCCGGCGGTGAATACTCCTTATCCTCGATCTTGACCCGGGCCACGTTGTTCTTGCCCTTCACGACTTTATAGGGAACTTCCTCGATCTCGCTGGCCACCTCGCCGTACATACGGCCCATGAACCGCTTGATGGAGAAAACCGTATTCTCTGGGTTGGTGACCGCCTGCCGTTTGGCCGCGGCTCCTACCAACCGTTCTCCCTTCTTCGTGAATGCCACCATCGAGGGAGTGGTACGGCCTCCTTCCGCGTTGGGAATGACGACGGGCTCTCCGCCTTCCAGGACGGCCACGCACGAGTTGGTCGTTCCCAAATCAATTCCGATGATCTTTCCCATGGTATCTGACCTCCTTCTTCGGTTGTTGTATTCCTATGATTTATTTTTATCTTTCTTTGAGTCCTTTTTATCCGGGGCACTCTTTTCTTCCGTTGTTGGCTTGGGGGATTTTTTCTTCACCGGCCCCTGCACGGCCGTCTCCTTCTTCTTGTAGTCCGTGATGTAAAAACCGGATCCCTTGAATATCAAACCCGAACCCGTACCGATCAATCTTTTTACCTTGCCCTTGCATACGGGACATATTTTGATCGGCTCCTCCATCATGGACTGAAACCTCTCGAATTTATGACCGCAAGCTTCACATTTGTATTCGTACGTTGGCATTGGTTTCCCTTTCTCAGTGCCGACTCTGGACACTCTCGTGGTTCACGGTTCGGACTCGTATCATGCCCGCTTCATCTGATCCAGCTGCTCCAGGAGCGCTTCCTCTTCTTTTGTCGGATGTGCGGGCTTCTTCACCCGCACGGTAACGTATTGATCCCCACGGCGCCGTCCGTTCTTGGCGATACCCATCCCCTTCAGGCGCAATGCGGTTCCATCCTGCGTGCCCGGAGGAACCTTGACTTGAATCTTCTTGCCGTCCACGCTCCTGACCCGCAGTGTGGCCCCGTGTACGGCCTGGGCCAGGTTCAGCGTCACCTCGCACCGGATGTCGCTGCCGCATCTCGAAAAAAAGCGATGCGGCTGAACCCGGACGGTGACAATCATATCCCCCGGCGGCCCGCCGGCCACTCCCGGCTGGCCCTGCCCCTTCAACCGTATCTGCTTGCCGTCCTCGGTACCGGCCGGAATTTTCACCGTGTACGTCCGCCGCCCCTTGGTATGACCGCTCCCATGACACCGGTCGCACGGGTTGGTGATGATCTGGCCCCTGCCGAAACATTTGGGACACGGACGGCTGACTCCGAAACCTCCCTGACCGATGGTGATGTGTCCCAGCCCCCCGCATTCGGGACAGGCTTGCACCTGGGAGCCGGGCTTGGCGCCTCCGCCGTGGCACACAGGACAGGTGGTCTCCTTCTCCACGGCAAAGGATGTCTTCCCGCCGGACACGCTCACCTCGAAGGAAACGGAAACCCGCACGCCGATGTCGTCGCCCCTTCGGGGGCCGGTCTGCCTCTGGCGCGTGCGCTCACCCATGTCGAAGAACTGGGCAAAGATGTCGCCCAAGCCTCCGAAGATATCGAATCCCTGCTGGCTGAATCCCCCCCGTCCGGGACGACGGCCTTTGGAGGTTCGGAAACCGCTGAAATCATAATTCCCGAAATCGAATCCCTGAAAATTGAATCCCTCGCCCCCGATGCCCATTTTGCGCATTTGATCGTACTTCTGGCGTTTGGCCTTGTCGCCCAGCACCTCGTAGGCTTCCGAAATCTCCTTGAATCTCTCCTCGGCCTGCTTGTCTCCGGGGTTGGCATCGGGATGGCACTGCTTGGCCAGCCGGCGGTACGCCTTCTTAATTTCCGCGTCACCCGCCTTTTCATCCACGCCCAGAATTTTGTAGTAATCCTTTGCCGACATGCTTATCCGTCACCCGCCTATCCGGTGTATTTGCCGACCTTCACCCGGCTGGGTCTGAGAAGCCGACTGCCGAAACGGTACCCCTTCTGCCACTCTTCCACCACCATGCCGTCCTGGTCCTCACCCGTCTCCTCCACGCCCACGGCCTCGTGCACTTCGGGATCAAAGGGCATACCCAGAGAGGGCACTTCCTCCAGTCCCTCATCGCTCAGAATCTTCGTCAGGTTCTTGAAGATGAGCCGGACGCCATCCGTCCGGTGCCCATCTTCTGGATGATGATCCAGCATCCGCTCCAGGTCATCGACCACGGAAAGGATTTTCTGAATCAAATCCCCCTTGGCCATGGCAAACATGGATTCCCTTTCCTTGTCCACCCGCCTGCGGTAGTTGTCGAACTCGGCCTGCAGCCTCTGAAGATGTTCCACATACCCGTTCTCATCCGGTACGGAACCGCCGGCCTTCTCGCCCGAGACCGTGGGGGATGCTTCCCTGGATTCCTGTCTGGATACGTTCTCCGTCTCGTCGCCGGGACCTGTCACGGGAATCATCATCTCTGATCTGCGTTCCTTCTTGTCTTCTCTATCGTTCATCATTCCCATTGCTGCTGTTGATTTCCACGTAAAAAAGCCCGGCCGGCTTTTTCATGAACACCGTTCAGACCCGCCGGCCGGACCGGAACTCTCGTCATGCGATCGACGCGTTATGTGACCGAGACATCAATCTCCTTGGGCTTGGCCTCCTCGGACTTGGGCAGCGTGATGGTGAGTATGCCGTCCTTGTACGCGGCATTGACTTTGTCCACCTTCACGGCCATGGGGAGGCTGAAAGACCGCTCGAACGTGCCCCAGGCGCGCTCGATCCGGTGGTAGTTCTTGGACGTATCCTCCACGTCCTGCTTCTTCTCCCCGGATATCGTCAGGACATTGTCCTGGATGGAGACTTTGATGTCCTCCTTGTTCATCCCGGGAACCTCTGCCACGACCTTGATCTCATCGTCCGTTTCAAAAATGTCCACGAAGGGATGCCAGACCACGGACTTTCCCTCCCGATCCGACGACCGCGAAAAATACGTGTTGAACAAACGATTCATCTCGTCCTGGATGCCCAGCATGTCCCGGAACGGCGACCATCTTACGATTGACATCTCAAAACACCTCCTTCCGATTGTTTCGTGAAACCTTCCGTTGTATCAACCAGAATCAGATTTCAATCCGGAACACATGCAACACCCGTGCCAAATAGGATAGTTTATTGATTATATTGGATTTAATAAAAAATGATGGAATCGTGATATACATGCTCAAATGACAGATTTAATGCCTTTTTGACATTTTTTGCCTATTTGTCTGTCACTTTGACAGGACAAACATCTCAAATTGCACTTATCCAGACACATCATTCTCGTGCCCGGACGAGCGACGGGAACGGCAGGCCACGTCCGAACGTCTGCTCCTTTTGCCGATCTTTGCGTGCTGACGGATGACAGGGGCGGGGCATAAAAAAAGGGCAGGTCCCTGCCTGCCCTCATCCAGCGGTGGTTCGTCTGGATTTAGAATCACTCGGGAATTTTCAAGAATGCCTGATATTCGTTGCTGCGCCTCTGCAAATAGAAAATGACCACCTGTCCTTTATCGTACTGCCGCAAGGCTCGGCGGTAATCGGATACCGACCGGATCCGGTCGTCCTCGACTTGGGTGATCACATCGCCCACAGCAATGCCGACATCGAAGGCTACGCTGTACCGCTCTACATTCGTGATAATCACGCCTTCCACATCATTATAATCACCGTGTCTGAGCTGGGAGCGGATGTCCCTGTCCAGTGTCTGTACCTGCAGTCCCAGGTCGGCGAACTCTTCGCTCTCGCTGGTTCCCCGGGCAATTTCGCGCCCGGTCTCCCGCTGGCCCAGTTTCACCCGGATGTCCATTTCCTTCTTATCCCGCCATACCGTCAACGTGACGGTCTCGTCGGGATTCTTCAGGGCCACGGAATTCTGAATCTCGTTGCTGTGGTTGACGTCTTTGCCGTCCAGTTTCAGGATGATGTCCATTTCCCTCAGACCGGCCTTATCCGCCGGACTGTCTTCCAGCACCTGCACGATGCGCACCCCCTTGGGCCGGTCCAGGCCGAATCGTTCGGCCACGTTCTCGGTGACTTCCTGCATGGAGATGCCCAGCCAGGCTCGGGTCACGTACCCCTGGTCGATGAGATCCTTCATGATCTTCCGGGCCAGGTTGATGGGGATGGCAAACCCGTACCCCGCGTAGAACCCCGTGCCCGTGGCGATGGCCGTGTTGATGCCGATGACCTCGGCTTTCAGGTTGACCAAAGCGCCCCCGCTGTTGCCGCGGTTGATGGCCGCGTCGGTCTGGATGAAATTTTCGATGGCGTACGATCCGCCCGTTTCCTCCCTGTCCTCATCCTGGATGATGCCGATGGCCCGGCCCTTGGCACTGACGATGCCCGCCGTTACGGTGGACGAGAGTCCCAGGGGGTTCCCCACGGCCAGCACCCACTCGCCGATTTCCATTTCATCGGACTTGCCCAGCCGGGCTGCGGGAAGACCCGTGGCCTCTACCTTGATCACGGCCACTTCCGTCAGAGGATCCGTGCCGATCAGCTTGGCTTCGAACGTCCGGTTGTCGTACAGGCCGACGCGGATGTCGTCGGCGTTCTCGATGACATGATGGTTCGTCAGTATGTACCCGTCGCTGGTGACGATGACGCCCGAGCCCAGACCCTGGAGCCGCTGGGTTTCCGGCTGCTGGTTGCGGAATTCTCTGCCGAAAAAGTCCCGAAAGATGGGACCCCACAGGTCGTTGTCGCTCGATGATTGCTGGACGATCCTGGACGTGGCCACGCTGACCACGGTGGGCAGGATTTCCTTGGCTACGGCGGTAAACGCCTTCCCCGTATTCTGAAGCTGCAGCACATCCTGCGACGGCGCGGACGACTCGTCGAATACTGCGGTGTCCATATTCCGTGTCGCAAATCCCTTGGGCGTCCAGTCCAGATTGGACGTGAAGATGATGCCTATGACAACACCGATGAAAATCAATCCGGCCGCCGACCAACGTTTCGTCTTCGATGACCACATCGCTTCTTCCTCCTCTATCATGGTTGATTTCTTTATGTAAACGATCCTTATAATCGATTCGTGATTCCGAATCTCCCGTCAGTCCCTGGCACCCCGCAGCAGGATGAGCCTCAACAGGTGGAGCACGGCCACGGCCGTGGCTGCCACGTACGTCAATGCCGCGGCCCGGAGCACCTTCCTGGCTTGCCCGATTTCCTGCTCTGCCAGGTATCCCCGCGACTGGAGAAGGGCCAGGGCCCGGGAACTGGCGTTGAATTCCACGGGCAGGGTGACCAGTTGAAAAAACACGGCGCCGCTGAACAGGATGATGCCGATGTCCATCAACACCGGCGACGTGAACAAAAATCCGATGAAGAACAGGGGAAAGGCCAGGGTGGAACCCAGATTGGCCACGGGAAAAATGCCCTGGCGAAGCTGGAACGCGCCGTAGGCATTCTGATGCTGCAGGGCATGACCCACCTCGTGGGCCGCGATACCCAGGGCAGCCACGGACCGGCTCCGCGAAATCGACGTGGAGAGCCGCAGGGTTTTCTTCCGGGAGTCGTAGTGATCCGTCAGTTTGCCCTCTACCTCCTCCACCTGCACGTCACCCAGTCCGCCGTCGCTGAGCAGACGCTGGGCCACATCGCCACCCGTCATCCCCGAGGATGCCGGTACTTTGCTGTATTTATTGTACGTACTCTTGACCAGAAACTGAGCCCACAGGGCCAGCAGAATGGCTGGAATCAGCAAGAGCATGGTGGGGTCGTAAAAGAGAAAAGGCATATTCAACATTCCTCATGTTTTATGAACATAACCGCACGACACCGGATATACATGCTCTTTTACGCAAGTGTGGTTTTAAAAGTTCCTGCAGGATTTTTATTCGGACGAGAGAAAATGTGATTAAAAATGAAGCGCCAGCTGGACACCATTGGAAGTCGCGCTCATCCGGATCTTTCCGATGGGAATTCGGACTTCCATGGGCTTGAGCGCGATGTAGAGCGAGCCCACGCAGAACAATCCAGAGATGATGCTGGCTGCCAAGGCTTTCTTGGAGCTGTTCAGGTATTGAAGCTCCTTGTCTTTGTCGTCCATGACGGCTTCGGCGTCTTCCCTGTCGTCCCGGTATTGACCGTACCGGTCGATACAGTAGGCGCCCGACGTGATGGCCAGCACGATGAATGGAAGGAACGGCCGCCGGATTTCCAGGTAGTAGCTCATGCCCTCTTCAAAATCCAGGACCTTGTTGTCTCTGTAGATTTTGGAGATGTTATCCTTGGGCAGGACGATGACGCTGCCCTCCGTCGTCCTCACGACGAATCCTTTTTCGATGATCCGGATGACTTTTCCCTGAAACTTTCGGCCCTTTTTGGTCACGATGGTATCCGTACCCATCGCCTGAGAAACAAAGCAGAATAGGAGAAATACGCAGATTACCCTTTTCATACTGAAAGTCCTTCGCTCATTCCTACAAAATTCCCTGTCTTGGCGTGCCCTTCGTCCGGCATCTATGGAAATTTTGCAGAAACCATGCCAAATCGTCGTTTTTACGGGATGCGTGGGTACTCAGAACTCCCTGAACAAGGAGACCATGATCCGGCGGTTGAGATACCGTCCGACGGGTGAGTCATTATCACCCAGCAGCACTTCTTCCCGGTTGGCCCGAAGCCGGACTTTCATGGGCATTTTCTCTCCGAACCCCACGGGTGCTTCGATGCGACTGAGTACGTCGCTGTACTGGTCGGGATAGGCGGCTTTCAGTCGTTCCTGGAAGGCTTGGGTGAAGCTCTGGGCTCTCTGCAGGGACAGCCGCTGATTCACGCCGTCGGGTCCCACGGCGCAGGCGTGCCCCTCAAACCGGACACGCAAGTTTTTATTCTCCACCACTTCCCGGGCGATGTCCATCAAACGATCCCAGTAGAACTGATACACGGGCTGGGTCTGGGCGAATTTGGCCGCCCCGAACACCTCGTGCCTGCGGATCGTCCTCCGCTCCAGTAGGAACACCGAATCGGGCCGGGTCTGGAAGGTACGTTTCAGCGTATCCACCAGGGTCAGCTGATACCGGTACCACTGGTTGCGGGGCACGAGAAGATCGAACATGTCCATGCCGTTCCAAATAAGGGTTCCGGACAGTTTCATGCCCTCCTTGAAGGGCAGATCCCTGGAATCGATGGATCGGGGCTGCCCCAGAATGCGCCATGTCCGGGTTTCTCCGGGAGACAAGATATCCACCTGGAAGGCCACGCTGTCCCGGATGGTGGTTTCCACGTCCACTTTATGTGGCCCGAAAATCGTCAACTCGTGCTCCTGGGCCACGCTGAAGGTGACCACCCGGTTCTGCTCCATCAGCCACTGGGCATCCTGCGGATCGACCGGCATGGGCCGTCTTCCCAAAATCTTATCTGGATGGTCGTTCACCACGACGATCTGGTACGGGGGCACTCCCAGCCGTTGAAGCTGCATGTTCACGTTTTCGGCGCGCTGGTCGGCCAGGGATTCGTCCTCTTCCCCGCTCAGGGCATCGATGGCCCCCATGACCTGGATGGTGATGTCGGGATTCTGGTGCAGTCTTTGGACCAGGGTCGTCAGCACGGGCTCCAAGGCTTCGCCGTTGGTAAAGTACACCGGCTCCACGGTACTGGAATGGGGCGCAAAATAGATTTCCGGGACCAGGGGAATTTCCAGATAATCGTATTCCGTGGATACCACCTCCACGGTATCCGCGGCTGACAGCGTGCCCTTGGGAACGGAGACGAACACCTCCTGCCTGAGGTTGTTCTCTTTCTGGAGCTCGTAAATCACCGATGCGGGATCGAGGCTCGCGGAAATCCGATGCGGCCCCTGAAGCTCCGTCGACCATGGAATGGAGAATACCGTATCCTGGTATTGGGCCATGCCGGGAAGCACCACGTCCAGCAGCGGGCGCGCCACCGTGTCTGCGCCCGGACTTTCGGGCACGAACACATCCCGAACGACGAACCGGAAGCTGTCGGGCACGGCAATGCCCTCGTTGGCCACGAAGAAGGAAAGCGACCCCTGCTCCGGCGTGGTGGTTATCCAGGGGGTGGGTGTGAACGCGATTTCACGGACGATGAGGTCGGCCGTTTCCACCACAAACCGCCACACTTTTTCACGCCCCCGCTTTGCCAGCCGGGCATGGTGGCCCAGGTCGTACGCGGCTACGGCCCAGTGGTACACACCGCCTTCCCTTACAGGACATGCATACATCGTCGTGGGCACGGAGGTGCAGTAAAGCAGGGAATCCTTGAGTGCGGATGCCATGAAGGCATCCATGTCCCGCTCCAGCCGCCGCACGGCCCGGTCGACTTTCTTTTTATCCTTATCGATGATGACGAGATAGGCGACCTCGTCGAAGGGGTCGGGATCGAAGGCTTTCTCCCAGTTCAGTGTCACCGCCGATGTCTCCCCCATCACGCGGGCCGTGACGACCTGAGGATCCGAGAGCCGGAACGGCTCCGGTGCCACGGGATAGTGAGAGACGGCGCCCCGGTACGTCTGCTGCAGGCCGTCGCCGTATCCGGCGTTGGCAAAATCCACCTCCACGGCATCCCCGAATCGTGTGGGGAGACCCAGGAGGGAATTCACCACATCGTCCCAGCGCAGGCTGACGCCAAAGCTGAAATCCCCCAAATCTTCACCGTCGCTCTTGTAGCCCGCGCGCACGCCGACGATATCCCGCCACCAGACTTCCGCCCCGCCGGCGAATACCCAGTCCCTGTTCTGTACGTTGAAGGCATCCGCAGCCAGGAGAAGGCTGAAACCGCCGTAGCGTCCCATCTTGAACGAAGCGCCGGTACGCAAGGTTCTCGGCAGGGAGGTGGGATCGGTGTCGAACGTCATCTTTGGCCCCATGTAGAGCATGGCCACACCCAGGGAGACCACGCCGTAATCGAATATTCCCATGCCCGCGTCGCCCAGCCCAAACCGGTCCGGCTTGACCAGAAGGCCGACATCCGCGAAGATCCCCTCTGCCGAATACGTGTCGAGCCGGCACGAGAGGGCCCGGACGTTGACCCCGATGGCCAGGGCCCGGCTGATCCAATCCAGCCTCTGCCCCACGGACACACCGGCCACGATGTGCGCGGCCGAGACCGAAGGCCGTCTGCCTTCCGTGGAATCCCACGAGGGCATGCCCAGGTAATTGGCATGAAATCCCAGCGTGGTCTTCCGGCTCCCGATGATGCGGAATTGCCTGGCGAAGGTCACGCTGGCCTGGTACACATCGGCAAACCAGCGGTTGTAGCCCGCCGACCACTGCCACTGGCGGAGGTGTCCCAGCCCGCCGGGATTCCAGTAGGTCGTGTACACATCATCGCCCACACCCGTGAACACGCCGGCCATACCCGCCTGCCGGGCTCCCACGCCGATCTTCAGGAAGGGAAGACCGATACTCTCCTGCCCGTAGGATAAGGTGGAGGTTAAAAGAAGGATGGATATAATCAGAAAAGCAAGCCTGTCTTTTGAATCCATTCTCATACGCTTTCCCCTCATCATCGAACGATGATGAATTTCCTGGCCTGCTGAAAATGTCCTGATGTGAGGACGACCACGTAGATGCCGCTGCCCACGAGCCGGCCCTCCTCGTCCCGTCCGTCCCAGGTGGGGTAATTCCATCCGGCCATGGCCATGCCGTCGTACACCGTCCGGATGAAGGCTCCCGAAATGTCGTACACGATGAGTTGGGCCCTGCGGTTGGAGTTCAGCATGAAGGGCATCCGCAGGGAGCCGTGTGCCTGGGGCCGGAATACGTTCTCGTCCAGCATGAATTCGTCCGCACTGCGAACCGTCACGGAATCGGCGGCCTGGTACGCCTCGCCCCACCGCGCATCCACGGTCTCCAGAACGAACCGCAATACCTCCTCCCCCTCACCCGTGCTCATCCGGGTCTCCCCGAATCTGGGAACCACGGTGGTCCACTCGCCGGGCACCAGGGACGTTGCTGCGATGAAGCCGTCGCCGTAGGTGTCGTTTTCCTCGCCGCTCTCGTAGAAGATGCTGATGTCCCAGGTGCGTGCCGCGATGGGCGTCATCACCCGCACGAGCACGCTGTCTCCCGGCGTGACGACCTCAGGCGTCACGCTGATCTGCGGCGGCGCGGGAGCCACACCCTTCACGTAGATGGTATCCCCGTCGGACCGGCTGTACGTGTCCGATCCGTCCTGCCAGGTGACCGTGACCGTGTTGATCAGCGTGTCTCCCCTGGGATGGATGTTCTCCTGGGCGTTGACGAGACACCGGAACACGTAGGAAACCGTCTCCCGCTCCCGCGACAGCAGCTTATCCTGGATGACCCATCTCAGCGTGTCCGTACCCTGGGGTACCGGTGTCGGAGACACCGCATCCAGAAAGTCCACCTTGGCGGGCAGGACGTCCTGGACCACGATGCCGTTCATGTCCAGCTGCCCCTGGTTGGTCACGGTGACGGTGTACGTGACCGTGTCCCTGGGATCGACATACCAGTAATGGATGCCCAGAGAATCGCCCACACCCGTCTTGCGTGGCACTACGTCTGCCGGCGACAGGGGTCTGTACCACAGCGTATCCCGCGCCACGTTGTTGGCCGTGCGCACCGTGTCGTCGGGATGGGAATGGGACAGGAAGTTGACCAGAGCCGTATCGGCCTGCACCCACAGCGTATCCACGAGACACCGGTAGCTGTAGTCGAACGTGCCTCCCACGGACAAGGAATCCAGAGTCCAGGTAACGCGGTTGCCCTCCACGGAATCGGGTGTTAGACTCGACGAGAACAGTTGAAAATTCACGGGCAGCACGTCCCGGATGGGAATGTCGTACACCGGCTGGTGGCCCCGGTTGCGGACGGTGACGTTGTACCGGACGGTATCGATGGTGGGCTGGATGAACTCATCCCTGGGAAAACCGCTCTTCTCCACGGAAACATCCAGGATACCCAGAATCGTCCGAAAGACGCCCGTGTCGCTACCGGCATGCTCGAAGGCCGTTACGCCGACATCCAAGGATCGCCAGGTGTTGTTCTGAATCGTATCCGACGATGTGTGGGAAAGGACATAATAGTTACGCAGGAGCCCATCCATGAGCTCCAGCGTTTCCTCCAACTCTCCTCTCTCCGAAGGATATAGAACCATTCCTCCCGTCTCATCACAAAGGGCCGTGAGAGTGTCCGACGGGCTCCCGCCGGCTGCCAGGTCGATGATAAAAATGGGTATGCCCATCTCCCTGGCGCGCCAGACGACGTCCCATCGCGACCGCACACTGCCCGTATCCTCCCCGCCCGTGACGGTCAGAATGGCGGACCTGTTGCTTCGTTCCTGTGCTGTCTGTATCCCTTCCCACAATCCATCGTACAGTCTTCTCTGGGCATCCGCAAACGGCTGGTCCAGGGCGTTCTTCAACAGCGCCCTGTCCTGGGTAAACGGCTGCAGAACATCCGCCGAATTGCCGAAACCCACCACCGCGGCCCAGTCGCTCCGTGTAAGCCCGTCCACGAACCCGTCCAGGCCGGAGCGGATGTCCGCTTCCCAGCCTGCCAGCTCCGCGGAAAAGTCCACGGCCAAGACCGCTGAAAACGCCCCGCCGGTAACCTCGGTGACACCTATGCCGGGTCTGACGTCCGGGTTGTCGGGCACCGTCGGGTTAAAATAATGAAACTCGTGAAACCGGACCCACACGTCCTGGACCGTTGGTCCCAGTTCCGTGGCATCGGACCGGTTCAGCCAATCGGCTTGATTGGCCAGCCGGTGAACCGGCCGGTGGTTCTGGTCTATCACATTCACGGTCGTTAATACGGGTCGCGGAAACCCTCCCTGTATTCCGCGTATGTCATCGGACAACGAGATATCGCTCACGCTCACCACCAGCGTGTCGATTCCCACCGTGACACTGCAGTTGTCCTGGTTGTTCGTTTCGTTCAGCTCCTCGATATCATCAAAGGCATCGGCGTGCACGACGACGGTATGAACGCCCATCGTGGGATCGGCCCAGATGCCCTCCACCCGAACCGTATCCCCCCGGTTCATGGCGAAGACCGTGTCCACGGCCACGGGATCGGAGCCTAGACCCTGGACGTAAAAGCCCACGCGGAAGGACGACACCGGATCGGCGCTGCCCTGATTCATCACATCGGCCTGGAGCTTCAGCGGATAGCCGGGCGAAGCCGTTCCCACGGACGAAACGCACTGGACGGTCAGGTCGGGCCGGCCGAAGGCGTAGAGGCTGTCGAGGGCCATGTTGTCCCCGGCGATGGAATCGAACAGGCAGGAGACCATGCCCAGGTTCATGACCTTGGAATCCTCCACGCGCATGTACGGACTGACGCGCGCGCGGTACCGGATACGCAGCGTGTCTCCGGTCTCCAGGCGGGGCACGGTCCAGAGCACGGAATCCGGCCACACCGTATGATCCTGTATCAGGCCGTCGGGCGTGGCCTCGTAATCCACGAATGTCAGGGGTTCCGTCAGAAGATCCTTGATGTTCACGTAGGGGGCCCAGCTTCGGCCGTTGCTCACCACGGTGAGATCGTAGGTCACCGTATCCCCGGCCCAGGCGTAATGAAAACCCGACGACACCGAATCCGTGGTCACCTGCTTGGTGACGCCCACATTGGCCGCGATGAGATCGATAAGATACTGTCCCCGCTTGTGCCCGGTGCCCGCCTGTCCGTCCTCGTACTGGTGATTCAGGGCGATATCCACCCAGCGGTACGTGCCGTCGGGAATCGGATCCGTGGTCCGGTGTGCCAGCACGTACGAGCCCCTCAGCAGGCCGTACACCTCCAGGTACACGAAGGCGACTTCCTCCCGGGTCTCTGCATGCCTGTACACGCCTCCCGTCTGTTTTGCGATATGTTCGAGATTGAAGCTGTTAATCCGGCTCCCCATGCCGATGGTAAAGATGGGAATATTCAGGGATCGGGCTTTGTCGATCAATTCATCGATGGTCGGCCCGTGCCTGTGATCCCTCCCGTCGGTCAGCATGACCACGGCCTTCTGCTGATTGACCGTATCGGCCTGGCACTCGTCCAGGGCCGCATCGATGCCCAGGTTGACGCCCGTCCCGCTCATGTACCCGTCCAGACTATCGATGGCCGCCATCAACGCCGTGGTGTCGTCGGTAAAGTGCTCGATATGCCAGACCAGGCTGTCGAACTTGACAATCGCAGCACGGTCTCCGTCGTGCCCCACGGGGTCCATCTTCATCCGCCGGACAAAAATTTTACCGGCGTCGATGAGCCAGGCCAGCTTTTCCCGGGCCGTGGCTCCCTCGTCCACCTTGGGGTCGGCCATGCTGGCGCTGAAGTCCATGGCCAGAGCCACCGAAACACCCAAATCCGTGTACTCGGTGACCATGTAGTCCAGGGAATCGGGCGACGGAGGATCGGGCTGCTTCACGTCGTTCTGCGCCGGAAACGTCGTATCTTCCACGTGGTACTCCAGGATCGTCTGCCAGATATCGTTGACGACCTGCCCCGACAGAGTGGTGTCCGACGGTCCCAGCCAGCGTGCGGTATCCGCCAGCCCGTGGATGAACATACCGTTCTGATTCTTCACCGTGACCAGGGACATCACCGGATAGGGAAACATGGGCCGTTTGCCCTTGATGGTGATGTTGCTGTCTGCCGTAATCCATTCGAAGGTGATGTCGAGATTATACTGAGCCGGCGCGACGCGCGGAAACAGAAGGGTGGTGCAGATGGCGAGGGTTGAAAAGACCGATTGGGTTGTTCGAGAGATGTTGATACGGAAACGTCTCTGACTCATTCCCACCTCTTCGGTAATAAAAAAGGCTGCCCCTCTTCCGTGTACATTGGATGGGTGGTAGCCAGAGACTCATGCGAACCAACGGCATAACTGGACTTGGCATAACCCTCCGTCCCTGGACCGTCCCATGGTACACAGAAAAGAGTGCATGCCGTTGGTTTTCCCCTAAAGCATTGAATTATAAGTATATTTTGCACTAATGTCAAGTAAAAAATTATTTATTTTGAATTATGTAATTTCTAATACATCCCAGGTGTTACGTCACGGTATGCAGGAAAAATCCGGTAATTCACGCTTTTTCCCTTGATTTCTATGCCTGGATGGATTAAAATCAGAGGGTATGGGATGATACCCGGGGATTTTATTCGGAATATGAGTGGTTCTGCGTGCTCTTTCGGATATAGCTACCCGATTTTTTCGAGAGATAGAGGCGATCCGGCCGGTGGTGCCAATTTTTGATGACCCTGTACGTTGGACGCGACCGGCGGATGCCCTATATAATCCTTCATATAGGATGGACGGAAGATGAACCGGATTCTCATCGTCAAGACCGGATCGACCCTGGACGACCTGAAAGCCCGGAAGGGCGATTTCGAGGATTGGATTCTAGCAGGCATGGGCTTGGAGCGCAAAAATACCCGCATCATCGACGCGCAGGCCGGCCATCCCCTGCCCTCTCCGGAGCGTCTGACAGGCATCGTCATCACCGGCTCCCACGCCATGGTCACGGAACATCATGGATGGAGCCGGCAGGCGGCCCGGTGGGTGAAACACGCAGCCGGGGCATCCGTGCCCATGCTGGGCATCTGCTACGGGCATCAGCTCATCGCCCACGCCCTGGGCGGCCATGTGGGAAACAACCCCGGAGGCCGGGAGTTCGGGACCGTGGATGTCCGTCTGAATCGCCACGCCGGCAAAGACCGTCTCTTCCGCGGCCTGCCGGATACTATCCGCGTCCATGCCAGCCACACCCAGTCCGTGCTCACGCTCCCGCCCGGAGTCGTTCTGCTGGGCTCCAGCGTGCTGGATCCCCATCACGCGTTTGTATGGGAAGAACATGTCTGGGGCGTTCAATTCCACCCCGAGTTCGACTTGGAGACCACGAAAGCGTATATCGAGGCGTACAGGACGGACTTACAGGCGGAAGGAAAGGACGTGGATACGCTCCTCCGGTCGTGTGGGGATACCCCCTACGGCACGGCCCTGCTGAAGCGTTTTTCTAGACTATTGGAGAAAGATTCCCAAGGTTAAGAGAGTCGTCCGGTCCGACAATACGGTTATGTCACGTATTTTGCCGGATGACGGGCTGACAATACCCCTAAACCATAAACCCCGGGCACCTCACCCGGGGCTATGTATTAGCAGTTAAGAAAGAGACGTTCCGCTTTTCCCAACGGCCGGGCGGGGCGAGACTTTCTGTCCGCCACGGATGGGTGACTATTGGGATGACGTGCCCGGCGTATTTAAAACTCGGCAGCCCGTCCCTGGGCGCGGGCTGTGATTTGTTCAAAGTATCTATCGTACGTGTACCGGGCCGACCGGATATCCCCGGTAATCAGCTCCCAGGGGCCGTTGATTTCCCTGATTTCCGTCAAAAGCTCCAGGGTGAGCTTTGTGTGCAATTCGTCCACGCGTTCGACCTTGGCCTTGAATCGGGCCCGCTTTTCACCCGTGAACGCCCGGCTCTCACTCGTCACCGAGGCTCTACCTTCATCCGTCGCTTCTCTCGGAGGATTCAATCCGGCACCCAGCCTGTACTCGGTCTCGATCTCACCCGTCTGTTTATCATCCTTGTTGATCCGGTAGCCCAGCTCATAAATATAATTCTTCGTGGCATCGTATACCTTGTCGTACTCCGCTTCGACCACTCGGAACTGACCGTATGGGGTTAGCCCCTTTAATCCAGAGCCGGCGCACTGAAGCATGACAAATGCCATACACAAGCCCATCAGTATAATCTTGAATGTTCTCATCGTACGAACCCTCCTCACTTCATTATTATATTGAACGATTCCTCTATGCAGGATTTCTCTCGCTAACCGGAACACATCCATGAACGATGGATACGCCTCCAAAATCAGCCGGGCTTATCTGAAATATATTTATGTGTACGATTATTATGACAATAAGATACACGCCGGTAAATATCCTGCTGCTCCTTCCCTACATGAATTAATACGTTTATACGGAAAATAACCCTGATCGCATGATCAGAATAAAAGTCATGGATTCTCAACGCTTTACGGATTTAGAGCGATGCAGGAGGAGGCCGGACGCGCTGTTCATCGAGTTTGTAGGCTTTTATGGAGAAAAAGGATGTTATTCGCGTGGAGAAGAACGGGGGAACGATTCAGGTTCAAAGCCGTCCCGGGCACGGGACGTCCGTCACGTTCACCCTTCCCCTGAATGCATAATCGTATACCCGATTTGAAATAGACTGCGGGACAAATCGATCGTCTCCGCATCGACGGATGCGCCAAATGACAGCAAAGGGAACTATCCGGCGGATACTTTTGTTATACATACGGGCGAGCAAACCCGAATAGTGCAGAATTGGATTTCTGCTATTCTCCCTCCTCAGGCTGCTCGCCCTTTTTATTTTTTGTGATGCCATTAAAAAAGGCCGTCCCGAAGCGTCGGGACGGCCTTTCAATCATACTATACGGTGATGGATGTAAACACATCCACAACCGTTCAAATTATTGGTTCCCCCTGAATTTTTACATCATGTACTCGTATTTCTATCGTGTACTGCGCAATGGAAAAGGGATGCAATCTATTGATTTTTTACACACTTAAAAAATGAATGTGGAAACACCGAACTCGATTCCAAACGTATTACCACTGATGGATTCGTCTGCACCATCAGGTTTGTAACTCTCCATCATGTAGAAGGCGGCTCCTGTAATGGCGACATTCTTGGCAATCATGAACGCTGCGCCCCCCTCAAACTTGATGTCTGTTTCTGTATACTCATCGGACACGCTGCCATAGACAAAGCTTCCTCCGACAAACGGATACATTTTACTGTTTGCGTCACCGAGGAAATAGGCAGCCGCAGGTCCAACCCCTAAGAAGGTATGATCCGTATCTCCCCACGAATATTTCGTATAGTTTAATCCAACGCCGATGACTAAATGGGGAATGACAAAGTAACCGATTGCGGGATTGATCGTGAAGGTTGTTGCTCTCTCATCTCCCCGCAAATCACCGCCCGCACTCATAAAACCAATACTCCCATCGAGAAGCATAACGCCTTTATCGATGGCATAGCCTTTCTGAGCGAACGAGTAGGCAGGCAGCATGATTAATAAGGCGATAACTGCAATTATAATCTTCTTCATCT
>Ga0180431_10001268_pt1 | contig 35569 bp, 41 predicted proteins | sample SS_ome_11_FD_132459 | JGI IMG/M metagenome (GOLD analysis project Ga0180431, IMG submission 132459) | Hypersaline lake sediment archaeal communities from the Salton Sea, California, USA - SS_1_MS_1 metaG | ecosystem: Environmental > Aquatic > Non-marine Saline and Alkaline > Hypersaline >... | reverse complement strand
CGTCCTGGGCGGGATGTTACTGGACGAGAAGGCGATTAACAAGGTTATGTTGTTGGTCGAGCCGAGCGACTTCTATTATATGGTCCACGCCCACATATTTAAGGCCATGACCGATCTCGCCGGCCAAAGAGAGCCCGTGGACATAATTACCCTACAGGACGAACTAAAGAAACACGGGAAGCTCGACAGCGTCGGCGGCCTCGCGTTTATCACATCACTCATAGACGAAACGCCCACGGCCGCAAATATCCAGCACTACGCCAGAATCATTAAGGAAAAATCAATAGCCCGACAAACCATCACGCTTTGCAGGGCCGCAATAGAGGATCTATACAGCCTTAAAAGCGGCGAAGACAAGATAAGAAGCTCCCTCTGCGCCGAGTTAATAAGGACGGCGAACCACAAAAAAGAGGCGAAGCACATAAAGGATGTCCTTGCCGAAGAGATAAAGGAAATAGAAAAAAGGATAAAGACCGGGCCCGGGTATCCGGGGTTTAATACGGGATTCACGCAACTCAATTTGACCATCGGGGGCATACAGAGAAAACAACTCATTATCGTGGGCGCCCGCCCGAGCGTCGGTAAAACGGCCTTTGCGGTGAATATGATAAAGGACCTCGCAAAAGAAGCAAAGGTACTCTTCTTTTCTAACGACCAGTCCGGCGGGGAGCTTATCAGGAGGCTTTTAAGCAGGTATGGGGGGATTGTGAACACGAGAATTCGTGACGCGAGGATTGGGACAAACGATTTTAACCAAATACTGAACGTCGTCGGCAAAGACCTTGCGGAACTGCCGATATGGATAAACGACTCCAGGGGCCTAACCATAGAGGACATAGAGGCGCAGATTAACTATTTTAGGCAGAAAGAAGGGATAGATGTTGTCATAATCGACTACCTCCAGCTGATCAGCAGGCCCGGCCAGAATGAAAATACAGAGATCGGCGACATTACAGGCAAGCTCAAGGAGCTCGCCGGGGAACTTGATATTGCGGTAGTGCTGCTCTCCCAACTAAACAGAGATCCAACCAAAAGAAGCGGCGGCAAGCCCCAAATGTACGATCTGCGGGGGTCGGGGTCGGTCGAACAAGACGCCAACGTGATACTGCTGTTGCACCGGGACATCAACAAGCCGGAGGATAAATCGATGGAGGTGATCATCGCCAAACATAAAGACGGGCCCCTCGGGATAATGCACTGTAATTATGAAGCGAAGACGTTTCTAATAGGGGCCCTAAAGATGGAGGGGGATTTTCGTGGGGAAAATTAAGAAAAAGAAACAGGAGAAAAATTTTTATGGGGATTAAATTGGAAAATGCAGGAAACAAGCAAGCCTATGCCAAGGTTGGGATCATGGGATTCCAGGGATCTGGAAAGACGTTTACGGCATCCTTGATAGCTATAGGACTTTTAAAGGAGCACGAGAAAAGAACCAAACAGAAGATGAAGTGTCTTTTCCTCGACACGGAGACGGGATCCGATTTCATTAACGCAAAATTCGAGGAGGCGGGCTACGAGCTTCTGGTGGCGAGGACAAGGGCCTTTATCGACGTACTGGACGTTTTTAAGGCGGCGAGAGAAGAAGGCTGTCTCGTGATCATAATAGATTCCCTCACACATATATGGCGGGACCTGACCGAGAGTTACAAGAGAAAGAAAAAAGTAAACAAGTTGAGTTTCCACCACTGGGGGGACATAAAAGAGGAATGGGGAAAGTTCTCCGATAAATTTATCACGTTCCCTATTCATACGATAGTCTGCGGTCGGGCCGGTTACGAGTACGAATGGGAAGAGGACGACGACGGCAAGAAAGAGCTCATCAAAACAGGGACAAAAATGAAGGCGGAGTCCGAGTTCGGCTTTGAGCCGAACCTGTCTATAGAGATGTATCTGCGAAGAAAAGAGGACGAGGCGGGCAAGCAGGGCGCCAAGATGGAAAATGTCGCGTTTGTAATGAAAGACAGGTCGGACAAGATTAATTTTAAGGAATTTCCCAACCCAAAATTTGAAGACTTCAGCCCACACTGGAGCGCCCTTAACATCGGCGGCGAACACGAATCCGTGGATATTATGAGGAACTCCGAGGCGCTTTTTCAAAAGGACGACTATACATATCGGGACAGAAAGATAAAACGAGAGGTGTTGGTGGAGGAGATTAAAAACGAGCTTACAAATCAGCAGCTCGGCAAAACCGAGGCGGCCAAGGCTTTCATGAACAGGCTTTTTAAGGCGATATTTGACACGCACAGCTGGACCGCCATTGAAAACATGGACGTTGGAAAGCTGGCCGACGGACACGGGGTGTTGTTGTCTTGCTTGCAGGAAGTGTGCGATGTTTTCCGGGATGGCGGGGACTTTGATGTGACCTCAATCGTGAACCAACACAGGGAGCGGATTTACGAGGAGGAAGCCAAAAAGGCAAAGGAAAAGAAGGGCATTCCGGATAATACACCGGAAGACATACCTTTTTGAGGTGAATAGCCGCCCATAAGTTAGGGCGTAATTACATGGGTATTGAGTTAAACTCTGAATACTGTGAGATAGCAAACAAGCGTATCGAAGAGGAAACAAGGCAAATGAGATTAATTTAGGAGAACAAAAATGTCGGGGACGACACTGGATCCCGAGAGCGAGCTTATCAAGAGGGAGACCGTGGGGATATTGATCGAGGCGGTCTTCAGGTTAAGCGATGAGAACGCCTACATCTTCCGGCTTTTCATCGAGGGGTTTGACGAGAAAATGATAGCGGAGCTTTTCGAGACCACAGAAATGGCTGTCAGGGGACGCCTGAACAGGACGAGGAAATTTATAACGGAATATGTCGAACACAAAAACGGTGATGGCGGTGGACCCGTCTTCAAAAAAGATGGGGTGGGCGCTGTATGAAAACGGGCAATATCGAAAAAGCGGGGTTATTTCACCCGAAAGCTTCGAGGATGCGGTCGGGAAATGTGGAAAAGTCGTCGACGGGCTGAAGGCGCTGGACTGGCTGGTCATCGAGGACACGTTTTACGGGAAAAACATAAAGACGCTGAAGGTGCTGGAGCGATTTAAGGCGATTTTCCCCGTGCTGGCCGCCGTGAAGTTTGTGGGGGTGGTAACGGAGACGGTCACGCCGAACCAATGGCAGTCGAAAATGCTGGGGTCTTCCAAAAACATGGACAGAAAAACGAGGAAACAGCAATCAATTTTAGTGGCGTCTGACGCGGCAAAGAAGCAAATCTGGGACGATAACGAGGCGGACGCCGTAAATATCGGGAGGTATTTTATAATTTATGGTAAAGCCAATAAATAACCGGTGGGACCTTGCGAGGAGAATACTGGGGGCCGAAAACGGCGAAAAGGTCGAATTTCACGACGGCGTGGCGACGATCATCAGGGGCGGGAAGGAGAACTCGATTTTGTGGAAGACGCTCCCGACGCCAGAGTTTATAGCAAAGCGAGTAATTAATTACTATCACAAATTGAGAGACGGAGTATTAAGAATAAGGTGTTCTTTAAATACCCACCAATCCGACCATTTCGGCCTGCTTAAATGCGAGGCATTGGCATATTTGGGTAATGTCGACAAGATACTCGACGGCATCGGGGACCCGGGGAAAATAGTCCTAAAGGGGATGTTCCCGCCGGGCGGGAGGGAAAACCCGATGGTGGAATTAAGAAGGGTAACGGGGCTGTCGGAGGAGCGGATAATCAGGGAATATAACAGGGCGGTCGTTACGGTGGCCCCCGAGTTCTGGAAGAGGGGGCTTTACGTGGAGATTGACAAGCTCGGGGACTTGTCAACGGACAGGATAGCGGGAGATGTTAATGGATAGGCGTGGCTGGATATGGATGGCTCACCCCGGGCATTTTTGTCGGGCATGGGATTGTAGGTTTAGGCTAAACGCTTATGTTGGGGGGTTTATAGTTTCTACGCTGGGCGAGCTATACAGCGAGAGAAGAAAAGCCTTTGAAACCATTGGGGTCACATAGAGATGTGTGAAAAATATAGTAAGAAACACGAAAAATGGAGAAAAAGACATGAAGTATCCATTGGAAGGGGGACTGAAGAGGGTCAACCGGGAAATAGCCAAGATGACCCGGGATCAGAAAGAACTGATAGGTGATACATCAACCCTCTCCCGGCTTATAAGCGGGGCCAGCGACATCAGGAAGGAGGCTATCGCCAGGGTCTACGGCGAAGATGCGGGGGCGTGCAGGGACTTCGAGGGGGAGATCAACCGGCTTGCCGCGGAACTCGGCAGGGTGAGGCGGGGCGGATGGTGGTGGCCGGAGTTCAAGGTTTCTGTCGTGGCGGCCGCTTCAATTTTTATTTTGTCGGTGACGGCCCTGGCGTTCCTTTCGCCCTTCTATGCCGACGACCTGGGGGAACTCTTCGATTCCCGGTATAAGCACAGGGCGAAAAGGGATAAAATTCTTTACGAATACATGGTCGAGTCAAAAGACTCGGCGCTTAACCTTAAGGACAACCAGATCAAACAGATGAGGAAAGACAAATATATCCTTGAGCTTTTTGTTCTCGGTTCGGAAGAGGACCGTTCCGCTTATCTGGAGTTTATGAGAAGAGGAGGCATGAATGATTAGATTTATGAAAATCATTGTTCTTCTGGTGGCCGTTCTTTTACCGTCGGTTCTTTACGCCGACTTCGAGGACCTTGAAAAAATCGAAAGGGAGATGAAGAAATCTCACGAGAGGACGGTCGAGCTATGTAATACGCTGGCAGAGGCCAGCAGGTGGTACAGAAAACACACGGGAGACCCGAGGATGTGGAGGTTGCCACTGGGATCTCCGGTGGATAACGCCCTCGTAACGTCCGAGAAGGGTTATAGGAGAATATCAAGGGGGAGTAGAAACCACAGGGGCGTCGATCTCGTCGACGAGAAATACCGGCACAGATGCGGGGCTCCGATATACGCCACGGGGAACGGAAGGGTGATATTTGTCGGGCGGAAACGGGGTTACGGGAATTTCATAGTAATCATGCACACCGACACGCTGGTGTCACGGTATGGCCACCTCCAGGGATTCCTTGTGAAGGAGGGGGATTTCGTCAAGAGGGGCCAGAAAATCGGCACGATGGGCAATACCGGAGTCGCTACAGGGCCGCACCTTGATTACAGCATAAAATATTTAAAGGGCGGACGATGGGTTTTCGACGATCCGGCATACTGGATACAAGGTTACGACAGCTTTGAGTTCAAGTACAGGAGGAAGCACAGGAAATATAGTATTTAGGGAGGCAATATGAATGGCCGAGATAACAATTAATTATGACAAAACCATATCTATATGTACACGGTGTAAGGCGGAGGTCCATTTTGCTGAACCCATGTGGGAAAAACCCTGTCTTTTTTGTGGTGCTTCTTTGTGGCTATTTTATCACCCCGTAATTGGAGGAGGAAAAAGGACTTTATCTTTATGTGGCGGATATTTTTCAGGAGCATCCTATAGTAAAGTTACGGGAGAAGAAAAAAGGAATTTGATATATGAAACCAGACTGGATAAATGAAGAGGTCATAAAGGAAGCAGAGAAGATACGACCGTTGATAAAAAAGCCGGAAGTGGGGTGGTGGTTTGTACCAATGGGAGAAAATGGGAGTCCCCTTGAGCCTTATCCCGTTTTAATAACAAAAATCTGGCCAACGGAATACCCATTTTTCGAGACAACGGGTTATGAAGGAACCGTTTTTGATGGAGCCGTTCATGGCATCCTCATCCCCCCGCTGGAGTGGGTGATGGAGAAGATTAGATCTATGAGTGTTTATGCTGGGTTTTGGTATAGTGACGAGTGGAGAGTTGATTATTCGTCAGGCAATCTTCTCCGTACGTGTGGCGATAGAATCCTCTATCTCGCCTGCATCAAGGCCCTTGTTGTTCTTATGGAGGAGCAATAGAAATATTATTTTTTTCTAACGTTGCATTTTTTTCTTGACAAAGCAATAAAGAGATTTTATAATTAGACAATGCTTGAGTAATATACTCAAGTACTTGAAGAAAAACTTATCGGCCACTCCCCCGGGATGTAAGCGCCGAAAAAGATGAACCCGCCATTGAGCGGGTTTTTTTATTCCCTGCCAGTGGCAGGTAATGTAAAAAGGTTTCCGCTGAACCAGCCTGGCGCATCGGCGGTATAAGTTAGGAATCCCGGGCATGACGTTAAACTGCCCTTCATAATTACCTCCTTGTGTTGGGGGGTGGAGAAATCCACCCCCATTTTTTTATGCAGATTCCGAAGCCGAAGAGGATAAAAAGCGAGGCAATCCTTAAAAGCGTAAGGTTATGGGGGTGTTTGGTAGATAATCGGGACTGTATCGGCGTAACCGAGCCACATCACGTGAAAACGCGGGGCGCCGGGGGCGACGATACGATAGAAAATCTCATGCCGCTCTGTCATTACCACCACGACGAGGTGGGAAGACTCGGGCGGCAAAGTTTTATAAAGAAGTACGGTATATATTTCGATGGTAAGAGATGGTCAAGAAAGGGCTGACAGGGCTCACCGGCTGTTTAACGAGATTAAGTCGATGGTGGCCGGGCGGACGATGGACGTGTTTGAGCTCGGCCGGGTCCTTTACGAGATAAAAGAGAGCGAGCTTTATACTCTGCTCGACTGTAAGTCTTTCCTTGAATTCATCAGCCAGCCCGAGATTTCCATAGGGAAGTCGACGGCATATTACTACGCAGACCTATACCGAGTTTTTATCGTGGAGCTCGGGTTAAGTTTCCAAGAAATTGGAGACATCCCCCACACGAAGCTGTACCCCCTTATCGACTGCATAGACTGCGAAAATGCCGAATATCTCCTCGGGATGGCGAGGGACCTTGCGATAAGCGACCTGAACCAGGCTCTTAAGGAGCAGGGGTTTAAGGAGATAAGGGGCGAGTCCGATCTGATGACGAAGGGGCAGAAGCTCTTTGAAAGATACAAAAATCTTGATCCGGCAGACAGGGCCGATTTTGACAAGCAATACGGGTATTTTAACAGGCTATGACGGCGGGGAAGGTAAAATACCTCTCGTATAAGGGCTTCGAGAATGTCGTGTCTGAATTTTACGGGGGGGATACTGACAAGACGGCTATGGCCCTGAAGCTCGCCAAGAAGGTGATCGGTGGGGAGAACCTGTACATCTACAGGAAGCCGAACAAGACGGCGAAGGATGGAGACTCCCCCTTCTGCCGGTTAAGGGACGCCCTTGACGAGAACGAAGAGGGCGGGTTGGTGGATTTCCTCTGCCGGAAGTGCCCGGGCTATCGTGTAAAGATTCCAAAGGGGAAAAAGAGCGTAGCGGACATAATTTCACTGACGCCGGGCGATGACTTGAGAGTGTCCAACGCCTTTGAAAAGCGGCTAAAGGAAATAATCGGCGACGTAGATTGGCCGTTTGCAAAGGAAGAGTTGTTGAGGCTCTACCCGATGTTGGCGGATGACGAGACGGGGCAGTTGAGAAACGTGGCGATGAACCTGGTTATCGTAAACGCCCAGATAGCCCAGATCTCGAAAATAATGACGCAGAACCATGCCAATGGCAAGATCGCCACCAAAGCCGAGTGGGATATTGTCAAGGATCTCCGCAACAGCCAGGGGAAATATCTACAAATTCTCGGCCTCACCGACGACCAGCTAAAGAAACACAAGACGGACGGGGCCGTGGGGTTGGCGAAATCGGCGGAGGCTATGAAGGAAAGGGCCCAGGAGGGGATCGCCACGTCGGACCTTATGGACGAGATGAAAAAACTTAATGGAGAAAAGATTGAAGAAGATAACAACAATATAAAGGGGAAAAAGAAGGGGGCGGACGACATAGATTTGAGATGGCTCTCGGAACCAGCGGGTGAAACAGATGGAAAAACCGAAGCACGTCAGGCGGCTCAGGAATCTTGAGGCGGATCTACTACTCAACCTGTACAACTACCCGTACCTGGGCGTCAAGGAGTTCTTCGAGGTGGAGCTTCAGGGAGAGGTCCGAAAAGGGGAAGACGGGAAGATAGAGAGCGACCCATATCAGGTGGGGGCGTTTCTTAATATTCACTCGAAGAGACAGATGGACTTCTGTGGCAGGGGGGTGGGAAAGTCGATGTACATAGCCGCCCTAAAGTGGGCGTACTGGGGGGTTGTCCTCCCCTATGCCGAGAGCGTGATCTACGACACCAAGAGGCCGATGTCAGTCCGGTTTGTCATCACCGGCAACAACCTCGACACCGCGAAACAGCTTTTGGGGTATATCAGGAACTTCCTTGCGGTTCATCCTCTCTTCGCCGAGGAGATCGACCCGAACAACGACAGCAAGATGTTTTTGAAATTGCGGAACGGGACGGAATACCACGTTCGGGCGTCCAGCAACTCGGCAAGGGGCCTGAACCCGTACAGTTACTATTCGGGGAGACTCGGCAGGACGATTATCGGGCGAACCATCGTCGTTTGTGACGAATTTGCCTATGTGGTTGACCAGGATTTCTTTAAAGAATCCGTGGAACCATATTTAAGCATGCAGGGGGGAAGCATTTTCCATTCGATGACCACCCCAAACGGGAAAGACAACATGGCTTACGCCTGTAGCGTTGATAGAGATTTTTTAAAGCGAGTTTTTCAATCACACCTGAACAAATACAAGGACCTTAAAGAGCTCTTAAAAATAAAGAAAAGGCTTATAGAGAAGGGCTGTCCCGAAGTATATGACGAGGAATACCTCGCCATCCCCCAGGATCAGAAATACCGCCTCTATCCCGAGAAGCTGATACTGCGGTGTATAGAGAATTTCCCGGGCGGAGTGCTCAACCTTGACGAGTATCTCTGGACTGACGAATACATCGAAAAACACGGCGACGAACTGGCGGCGAAGACCGGCGGGCTCTATCTGGGGTGCGATCCCAATAAGGGCAAGGGGGAGAAGGGGCAGGTCTCCGACGCAGCGGCGATCTCGGTTATCGAGATCAGGGATAAAAAGCCACGGGTGGTCGTGAGATACGCCACCGAGTGGGGGAATGAGGAGAGCTCGAAGCCCGAATGCCGCAAGGATATCAGCATTAACGCCCTGATGGACAAGATTAGGTGGCTTTATAAAGCTTTAAAGGTCAGGGGCGGGTATGTGGACATAAACCCCGGCGCGGCGATTGTGGCGGTGCTTCAGGAAGAGGGGTTGCCTATAGACTTTGTCGACACCGACTCCTCGAAGAGATCGCAGGAGGTGGACAACCTGGCTCTGGTGGCGATGGAGGAGGGAGACCTCGCTATGCCGCCGGACATAGATATCCAACGGGGTTATCAGCGGTACGGGTCTGGCGAGAAAAGAACCGGCAAGAAGATGACCGACCTAATAAAGGCGGTCAACTACGGCATATACAGGGCCCTTGACGGGAGCTACCAGGCGTGGGGGGCGCCGTCAATGGCAAGCGTTAAAACTACCGACAGGTACGGCGGCAGATCGAATATCCCCGGCGGGAGCAATATCACGTCTGTCGGCATCCGAACCCTGACGTCGGTTGGAATAGGAAATGGGAAGAATATCCACTAAAAATAAGGAAAAACTGGACGCGGTTATAGTTAACCAGTTCGGGAAGCCACTTAAGAAGGGGGAGGATAAGACCAAGGGGGCGTTTTCGATTCCGGCGATGAATGACCAGCGCTGGGGATACCTCTTCAAGAGGCTGGCGTTGGAGGTGGGGCGGCTCAAGGTGCTCCGGGACATGGACGTGATGCTCAACTCCTTCATGGAGGGGCCGGCAAAATATTTCATCTCATGGCTGTCCGAGTCGATGCCGAACGTGACGTTCGGCGGCAACCTGAAGGTGAGGGCCCAAGAGATATACGAAAACCTGATTGAGCGAACCGCCTATGAGAAATTACGGGGCCAATTTCTATACAATGCAATATTTAGGGAAGAATTCATACTCACCGAGATAGATTTCGACGATGAAATTCTTGGATATCTTAAAACGGAGAAGCTCGACAGGGTGCTGAAACTGGTAAGGCAGGGCAGGATAATGGGCCACATAACGGGTTTAAGGCACCTTCCGCCCGAACACACGTATAAGTGGTTCGACCTCAACGACAGGCCGATAAATTCCGCCAGAGCCTATTTTCAAATAGGGGAAAACTATCTCGGCTTTCCCGGCGACGAGCCGCCGGAAAACGCAAAATTTATACCTCACATAAACGTCATTCACCCAAGGTGGAACAACCTGCGGCACGGCAATATTTGGTACAGCCGGCCGGAGTTTACTTCTCTTCGGGAGCAGTTTAACCGCTCGCAATTGATGCTGGAGGACAGCGTTCTTGATTCACACTTCTCGATGGCGCCCATACTGGTTTTTACGATCAACGCAATGGGGAGAGAGGCGGGGGCCAGCGAGGAACAGATAAGAAAATTTAAAGAGGAGCTGGTCGGCATCGATGGCGAAGGGTGGGAGCAGGTGTTGACGGCCGGCTCAATGCTGTTTCTCTCTGGGACCGATGACGTGAAGACGGTCAACGACAACAGAATGTACAGTATCCGTAAAGAGGACATACTGGTTCAACTTGACCTGTTGTTTATGTGCTCTCGGTTTCCGGCGTATCTCGCGGGGTATCAGGGCAAGGGTTCTCTAAACGGCGAGACCCTCGATATAATGAAGAAGCACACCGAGCTGATGATCCGTGAGGCGAATCGGTTCGAGTGGTGGGAAATATTAAGGCCGATAATTGAGCGGGAGTTGATGCTCCACGGGATCGTCGGCGTGAAGATGAAGGCGGACTTCCCGGAAACGAGCTTCGACTCGCAGACGATTCGGGAGAAGATTAACGAGTCGAAGATAGCGAGCTACAGGCTTTCAAGGAAGAGCGCATTTGAGGGCAGAACTTTCCCAACGTTCGATGAGGAATTTGAGCAGGTCATTAAGGAGCATAAGATGCTCAAGGAGGCAGGTGTCGATCCAACTAAATACCGGGAAGACGACCCACAGGATTTAAACAAGCAGGCAAAGGGAAGCCCCAGGGACGGGGCGGAAACTCCAATCACAAAGCAGGAGGGATCCGGCGACGCTCGGAAAGACGAGCAAAATATGGAGCAGAAATAAGATGCCCTGGACTACGGACGACGTAAAAAGGCACAAGAAAAATTTATCCGAGAAGCAGGAAAAAATTTGGGTAAAGGTCGCAAATAGCGCCCTAAAAAAATGTCAGGCCGAAGGCGAACCGGACTGTGAGGCATCGGCCATCCGTCAGGCCAACGCAGCGGTGGATAAAATTGGCGCCCAGGGGCACATCCCTGTTTCGGTTGCCAGATATCAAGATTTCGACGACCTTCAATTCGGCATATTTAACGAGGAAAAGGGAATATATGCCCTTAAATCCGACGACATGGTTGTGGAATATTATTTCGATATGGGCGAGCCCTTTAATTGGACCGAAGAGGACGTAAAAAAGAGCAGGGTTGTTATAGCGGCCAAGGGCGGGTTTATCAACGAGGCCCCCATTGCCAGCGTAATTAAGTATCTACCGGACGAAGAACTCCCCGACGAGGTTTTAAAGGCGAGGGACAGGTTTAAGTCCCCCAACGGCGGCGATGTTTTTATCAGGAGGGTCGCCCTGCAAAGGGGGAGGTTTGAGATCGGCAACGGCAAGAAGGTTTATTTCAGCCAGGAATTTTACGACAAGATGGGCCCGGACTTCAGATGGGCCCCAATTTATAAGGGACACTACGGCATAGGGGGCAGCGACTATAGGGATAAAATAGGCGTGATAATCTGTTACCAAAATGTCGGGGGGAACCCCTATTTTTGGATACACCTTTATGACGACCAAGTCATTACAAATATACTTAAAGATGAGGAAATCGGGGCCATGCGGGAGCTGGAGGGCCTTAACCCGGACGAAGAAACCTACGGCCAGTTTAGCATCGAGGCATACGCTACCGAAGAGAAGGAACACGAGGGCGGCTACAAGGAACCAATTCGTCTTTTTAAGAAGTACAAAGGAATGGCTCTTGTGAAGGAAGCTGGCGCGCGAGGCACAAGGGTTGAACCTATTGCGGCAGAAATGCAGGCAATGGAGGAAATCGCAACAAGCGAAATAAGGAGCGAAACGATGAGCGAAGAGATAAAGAAATTACAGGACGCTTCCGCAGAAGACCTTCGAGGACACGAAAAGTTTAGGGAGGCCGTTCTCGCCGAAACAAAGGAGCTCGCCGCAAAGGAGTTCGACGGGGAAAACGTATTGACCGAGATCGTCCTGCTGGCGGCGGACAACACTGAGGCTTTTAACGAGCTCGCCACAAAGAGAAACGAGAAGATTGTGGCGTATTACACGCCAGCCGACGTAAAGGGCAAGCTTTTCGAGAGCGAGATAGCGGCGGAGGAACTTCCGTGGATAAAAACCTACGAGGAACACCTCCAGGCGCTTTCGGCCGATAAGATAGCCGGATTGCCGAACTTTATGGAGGCGGTGAGTTCTCTGGGCGTGGACGCCCTAAAGGACGTTCCGGCGGTGAAGGAGCTTACGGCACAGAAGGGAGTAACCGTCGACGAGGTGGACAAGATGATAACCGCAAGCATTGGTAGGACCGTACAAGAGAAGGGCTTCGGCAAGGGCGATGACCTTATCTACGGCACCCCCGAAGGCACGACCGAAGAGGAGAGGAAGAAAAGGGCGGAGAGGGAGAGGTTCGACGCTATAGCAGCAAAGTCCAAAACGGAAGGGCCCGCATCCCTCGGCGTTGAGGAATACAGGGTGATACGGGATAAGGCAAGGGAGGAATTACTGGAACTAACGAAATAGAAAAACAGAACCGACTATTGATGGAGGGATCTATTTAATACCGGTCATTTATTCGTCCCGGGAGGGATATCAGCATTTTATGAGGGCGAATAATGACAGACATTGTACAGCAGAACACGACAAAGACCACCGACATATCGACGATCATACCGGTATGGTGGTCTCTTGATTTACGGGAAGAGTTTTTAGGGGCGCTTCTGTTCAGCCAGTTCATGGGTGACCCGAAAAGCAATATGCCCGTAATAATGAAGAGCGATCTCGTAAAAAAGCCGGGCGATACGGTCAAGTACGAGAAGGTGTTGTCGCTTACTGGATCTGGCGTATCCGGGGAGGCCGTGCTACAGGGGAACGAGGAAAAACTCCAGTTCACCGAGATCGAAGTTACTCCAGAGCTTTACCGCCACGGGGTATCTTTCACGGAACTCGCAGACAACAGGGCGCTCTTTGAGCTTGCCGACGTAGCGAAGAAGAAGCTTGTGGAGTGGGCCAGTAAGGAAGTCGACGACAGTTTCTACACGGTGGCTGCCGGAGCGACCCAGGAAATATTAGCGGGCGGGGTGGACGAGGTGGACGATCTGGATTCCGCCGACATTCTGACCGCAAACCTACTTTCCAAGGCGGCCGCGACCATCAGGGCCAATAACATTCCCGAGGTGTCGGGCAAGGGACTGGTTGCGATAATGCACACCTACCACGCCTATCAGCTTACACAGGACACCAACGGCTGGGTGTTGGGGAAGAAAGACGCTGACATTCGCGGAGTAACGAACCCGCTGTTCCAGCACTACGTAGGCGCTAACTTCATCGGATTGTGGGACGGGGTGTGGTGCTTCGAGACCACGAGAGTTCCGAGAACCGCCGTTACCGAGGGAACGGGCCCGACCGGGCCCTCTGGATATGCGGCTCCGGTGCTTGTCATGGGGGCGGATGCATTTGCATTTGCGCTTGGCAACTTCTACAAGGGCAAGCTTCCGATCAAGATGACGGCACAGAACACGGACTACGAGTTCAACAAGGGTTTTGCAGTAAACCTTTGTTATCAAACCAAGATCCTCGAAGACGACGCCATAGTCAACATCTGGACATCCTGCAACGCACCGTCGTAAGGAGAAAACCCATAAGGGGGGCACAAGGCCCCCCTTTTTTATTGGAGTAATCGTTGGACACAGCCGACATAAAAGAGCGCCTGAAAAAGAAGCTTGACGCAGACAGCGACACGCCGGTACAGCTACGGCCCGAGATCTCCGACGACCTCGCATGGGAATTGATCAGGGACGCGATACCGCAGATTCCGCAGTACAGGGGAAGCACGCAGTGGTTCAAGATTCGCGAGGAGGAGTTCTTCCCATATTACGATCCCGACGAGGACGAAGACGTTCTTTCGATTGACCCGAATCTCTTTTGCAACCACAGCGGCGTTGTGGTGAACGACAGCCTCTATCTCGAAGAGGCGCCCTCTTCCGGCTATATCGAGACCACGAGGGACTTTGAGCAGATCAGTATAGATCGGACGAGGGAGATCAAGGAGACCGACTTTAATTACGAGCGGACCATCTACTACAGGACGAGGTACGGCGGGTTCGTCAACATGAACGACTACTACGAGGACTCAACGACCTACGGGGAAACCGACGACAAATACTACCTACCGAAGAAACACGACGGGATATTCGCCATCAAGGTGGAGCTCGTTACCGAGGACACGAACGACGACCAGACAGTGGCTATCGACATCTCCCTTGACGGCGGGCGGACATGGCTTTCCAGCTTTATGGAAATAGCCGCCGACACGGAGATAGACGTATCCAACTATACATCGACCTATCTGGTATTTAAGCTGACGCTTTCGAGCACGACCGCAACGTCGCCCAAGGTCCACAGTATGAGGGCGAGCATCTGGGCGGTGAAGAATCTCGCCGAGAACGCAGATTATCTCGTGAGACTGGCCTACGCCAACTACCTTGAGAGGTTGAGGGTAAGGGCTCTTTATGAGGGGATGGTGGACGCCGCCGACAACCTTGAGCGGATGATCTACAGCACCAGAAAAGAGGTTGCCGGTTACTTCGACGATAAACAGATCAGGCCGAAGGAGACGGCGCCAGCAAGGTTTGACGGGCCTCCAAATAGATATGCAAAAAATTACTTTGGGGGCTAATCGTGCTTGATTCGGCAAAGATCGTACAGTCCTTCAGGACGCATTTCGAGGGGCAGGATTATCTGTCTGGTTGGCGGTTCGAAGACAAAGAACCGGAACCGCAGAAGGTCAGGGGCAAGAACTGTCTCTGGGTAAACTTCGTCGGTATTCGTAAGGGGGGCGCCTCCAAAACGATAGCGGGAAACCCCACGGACGCCTACGACGTGGAGATCGGAATCATTATACCGTACAACCGGCTGAAGGACGTTCACGACGACACGGAGATCGGCGACATAGTGAGAAGGATAGGAGAGGAACTGGAGGCGAATTCAATCGACTATTATTCGGAAGGCGTGAGCACCGGGAGGCGGCTCGACACCACCGATACAGTAATAAATTTCAAAGAAGAAAACGAGGCGGTTTTTAAGATCGCCTGCGAATAGATTTCCCTCGGGAGAGGAGCAAATTTTAGGAGGGACGAATGGGAACCTCTATATTCCCAAAGAGGGAAATTAAGGGATTTACGAGCGAGCGTGTTCTTATAATCGCGGCCGCATACACGGGGAACGAGTCCCTTGCCACGGATTTCGATAACCTGGAGACGGAGCTGGACAAGTTGTTTAATCCGTATTGGTTCGACTTGCCGACGTCTACAGCAGATCAGCTGACCTACGAGATACAGGACTACTGGGAGAACGCCGACTTTGTTACGACCTACGGCGCCATAGACTCAAGGATACCCTTCTTTGTTTTGAGGCAGAGCGGCGGCACGGGGGCGTTTGAGATAGTGGACGAGAGCGAGTATTCGGTAGACCGCGATCTCGGCACGATCATTTTTTCGGCCGAACAGGGAGCGAGCGATGTCATCACGGCTTCACTGTGCGGCAACCTGCCGGCGACTTCGTTTGAAGGTTCCGCTTCTATATCACTAAACACCAACAAGCTGTTTATCGCCGCACAGGAGAAAGAGGCGTACCGGTGGACGAGGGACGAGGGGGCTGACCCGACATTTACCTGTGACATAGCGGTTGACGTGGGAGACAGGCACAACCCCTACCCCGGCGTGCAGGCGCTGAAGATGATCTACGGAGACGATTTTACGTTGCCGGTCGCCGCGAGCGAGGGCGACAAGCTGTCGGAAATGGGATCGATAAACGAGTTACTAAAGAACGAGGATCCGTTCTTTGTTGCGTATTTTCATCTCACCACAGACACGGATGCGGAGGACCTGAAGCTAATCGGCGAGATATATCAGGGTTGCGAGCTCGACGAGCTTCCTACCACGAAGAACGCCGTAGACAGAGACAACCCCGCGATGGTGACCCTAAAAGGTAAGGCTTCGGCCGTCTACCACAAGGCGGTGCTGAACCCGGCGGCGGGAACCGGACCGTAATAGTTATTCTCCCCGTAAGGCCACGGCTTTACGGGCCCCGGGTTGCCAGAGCTCCCGGGATTTTGGTTTGCCGGTTTCCCCGTGGCGCGCGCACGAAAAACCGGTATTAAGCCGACGGATTTGCTGGTAGGTCCCCGTGCGCACATAAAAGACCAGCGTAGCTGATCCTCCAACGGAGGAAACAGTAAGGTTTGTCAAACCCTGGAGTTTGTCAAACTTCCAAAATGGACGGCCCGGCATCAACTAATATGGGCCTATTGAATGGGGGGGTGGTGCCCTCCCCCTGCATTTTTCAGGAGGGATTTATGGGAAAAATTGGAGACAGGATTAACGAGCTTTCCGGGAAGGAGATCCCGCTGACGATATTTGCGGGCGGGGAGGAGTTTAATCTCGTTTTTAATCCCGTGCCGGAAGAGAAGCTGATATTAAACGCCACCGATCATGCAAAGAAGAAGGCCGAGGGTGATGACGATGCAGCCTTTTCTAACGAGATGATCAAGTATTTAGCCGCCGCGGGCATGCGCGACGAGGAGGGGAACCTTGCATGGGATAGCCCAGACGAGATCAAGGTCAACGACCTCGTTTTCTATCAGCTCCAGAACTTCATGCTGAAGCACGTCATGGGCGATATGCTGTCGCTGTCCGGGGTGCTCACGGACGAAGAAATAAAAAAGTAGCGGCCCTCCCGGAGATGAACTGGGCGTTCAGTCTCTCCTCCGAATTCGGGGGGGCGCAGGAAATTATCAGAACGTTTCACCAGATATGGTACGGGGTTGACGCGGAGCCGGTCGTCACTCTCGACTGGGTGAGGGCGATCTCGGCATACAGGAGGGCCCAGCAGAAGCCCGAGGTCGGAGAAAAGGGGTTCAAGGCGCCGCCAGGCACAATAACCAAGGACGGCAGGATAATAAGGATGGAGCTTGTCCACGACACCTCCGACACGCTGATTTACAACATTGTAAATAGACTTTTTGGGTACGAGAAATGATCAAAGTCGAGATTTCGGGAGACAGCTTCGAGAAGGAGGCCCAGGAGCTCGAAGCGATGGGGATGAGCACCTACATGGCGCTCCAGCGGGACCTCAAGAAGATTTTTGGCGATATTTACGCCATGCTCCCAATGCTTATGGGAAACCTTAAGAGGGCCCTGCAACTTGTTTCGGTTCCCGGCCGTAAGGAGGCGGGGATAGAGCTTCGAAATAAGGCGGGATCTTATTATTCCCCCCTCGGTTACGGGACGAAGCAGTACTTCGATAAATGGCCCGAAGATCACGACATGCACCGCTCTAAAAAGGCCCATACCAAGAGCGAGGTATCAAGGACAAAGAGGCTCGGCAGGTCAGTGATGGCAAATCCCCGGGCCGAGTCCCATGCATTCGAGAAAGTTTTAAGGAAACACGGCTTTACTAACATTAAGGTTCTGGGCGACGGGACGATAGACGCAGATCCACCCCCAAACTGGCCCAACATAGAGACTTAATATGGCAGACATCACAAGAAACATAACTTTTAGGGCTCAAGATTCAGAGCTACGGCGGGCGGGGCAAGAATTACGTAAGCTCAACGAGACCATGACCCAACTCGGCAATACCGCAAGGGTGCTCACGTCTGAGATGGGGCGCGTTGCTGCGGTTGCGGGCGGTAACAAATTCGCCGAAATGTCTCGGAGAGCAAGGGGCTATGCGCAGGAACTTGAGCATATCAGTAAGAGCGCCAACAACGCCGCCACATCCACTGCTAAAATCCCCCGCCAATTAAACGCCTTTGAAAAAGCCGCTAAAGCCATCCACGGCGGCAGCGTTGCGATAGAACACCTTGAGGCAAATATTTATTCCGCATCAAGGGGTTTCGCCCTGTTTTCACAGATGGTGGCAAGACGTCCGGTTCAGGCGTTGCGGCTGTTCACATCCGCCAGCTTCCAGGCCACCACCGGAATGACAAGAATGGCGTTCGCCGCAAAATCTCTTGGCGAGGCGTTCGCCTTTGTCGCCGCATCCCGCTTTGGGGTGATAGCCATAATGTTCGGGGCGATTGCGGGCCTTTCAGCCGCCGCAAGGGGGACGGTCAGGTCGTTTGCTGAACTCGAAGAGCAGACGATGAAGGTTATGTCCGCGATTACCGTGGCGGAGGGCGCGGCTATATCTTACAACAAGGTGTGGTATTCGATAGCCGAAAACGCCATCAGGTACGGCAAGGCGTTCGAGGACGTTGGCAAGGTTCAGTGGGAGTTAAAGTCGGCCGGCCTTTCTACGTCTGAGGCGATGGCGGGCGTTGCGGCCAACATGATGCTGATGTACACCGAGATCGAGAACATCGGCCAGGCAACCCGCATGACCGCCGGCATCTTTATGACGTTCCGGGACGAGTTAATGGGGAGCCGCGATGCCGCAGAAGCGTTCGAGTACATGGGGGACGTTCTTGCCTATACCATGAACCGAAGCATGGTGGACGCAGACACGCTGACGCAGTCCTTCAAGTTTTCTCTGGCGTCTGCCGAGGCGACGGGACTCGGGTTTGAGGAACTCTCCGCTGTAATCGCAACCCTCAATAACCACATGATAATGTCCGGGCGTGCGGGTCGCTCCGTAAACCGGATGTTGTCTCAACTCAATGTTTTCCTGCCGGAGGTCGCCGATAAATACAACCTCGTCTACGACGCCGCAAAGCCCCTCGGCCCACAGCTGTTCTCTATTCTTTCCCAGCTTAACAAGGGCATCGGCGAGGGGGCCCTGTCGATGGACGAGTTTACCCGGTGGATGAAGGGCCTCGGTCTCCGCGGCGGGCCAGCACTGATAGCGCTTGTAAGAAACTTCGACGAGCTCAAAGATATTCTTGATGACATTAATGCCGGAGACGTAGAAAGCGCCCTCGCGAAGATCGCAGCGACGAGGATGGACACGCTGAACGCCCAGTGGGGGAGGTTTAAGGAAACCGTAAAAGCGGTTTCGGCGGAGTTGTCAAGACCGTTTCTTGGGGATGCCAAGGTTGGTTTTAGGGGTCTCGCAGATGCCGGAGAGTGGTGGATTAAAACACAAGAAAAAATAAGCCAACTTGAAAAGGAGAGACAGGGGCAGGATTGGTGGAAGTGGGTTGAGCGCTATGAGTTATCGACCGGCAAGATCGGGAAAAACCTCGTGGGCAGTGCCGAACTAATTGCTAATATCTATGGCGTTCTTAAGGGCGGGATGGATATTAAAAGTGCAATGAAGCAAATAGAAAAGGCTGGCGGGGCAGAATATATCGAGAGCTTAAACGAAGCGGAGCTTTTACTTGGAGGGTTGCATGATAAATATAAAGAAATATCAGAGAGTATAAGATCAATTCTGTCTGCACAGGAGCAATATAATCTTGCGGTTGCCGAGGGGAAGCTAACCGTTGATATAACAAATAACGCTATAAAAGGACTTGAGACTCAATCAAAAAGCCTTTGGAAATCTCTTACAAAGATTGCCGACGAGGAGGAGTGGAACAAAACGTGGGAGGCAATTTTAAAAACAGAGAAAGCAATTAACGGCATGGAAACATCGCTCAAAAAGGCCACGGAATTCCCTATGGATAAGATGGTTAACTTCCTCCGCGAAACCGACATGCTGACCGACGCCGAATATATGGCATACCTGACGAAGTCGCTAAAGAAAGAAATGGACGAATACAATAAGGCGGTCAAGGGCGGCCTAATGACGCAGGTTAAGGAGGGCGGGGATGTCCTAAACGTGTACACCAAGCTTACGCGGGAAATGGAGAAGCAGAAGAAGGCCCAGGACGAGCTCAACCGGTCGGTCGCGCGGATGAAGGCGGATTTTACGATCAAGGGCGGGATGGAAGATGAGCGGTCGCTTCGCAGGAGGATAGACTACCTCAACGCCATGAAGTACCTCGGGGATCCGTCACAGGTACAGGCGTTCAACAAACAGATCACGGACCTCTACGACAAGTTGGGGAAGATTACCGGCGAAGACTATTTCTCGAAGAACGTTCTTGCTGTCACACAGAACGAGGAGGCGATGAGAGGGCTCGCTAATTCGGCGAAGGCCGCTGCGAATGACATGAAAGAAATGGGGCTGGGCATTGACAGCGTCCTTGGTGGCAAGGGACCCATATCTGAAGCCTTAAAAAGCATAAAAGAAATGTCTACGCCCATAGACACGATGAACGAAAAAATCACAACAAGCCTTGAACCCGGGTTCGGTCTTATATATGACCATACCAACAACACACATAAGATGTTCGGCGAGATTAATAAAGAAATAGACACGATGATAAAAAAACTCGAAAGGGCATCTAATATTAACCTCTCGGGCGGAACTGGCGGCGGCGCGGGCATCTCCGTGAGCGAGGAATTGATGAGTGGAGAATAACGACCTTGGAGAATAACGACCTTGGAGAATAACGACCTTGGAGAATAATGGCCTTGGAGAATAATGGCCTGGAAAGATAATTGGAACAGGGTGGAGTTCATGCAGGTATTAAGGGGGCAGACGGCCCCCTTTCTTGCGGACGGGTGGGAGATCGACACCGAACCCCAGCTGCCCTTTAAGCCGTACTTTATGACGTTTAACCCAAACGATCCCAAGGACTATCCAGTCCTGTTAAGGAGGATTATATGCTGAAGTTTTCCAGGGATGTCGAGTATAGGGACGGCGACGAATTTACGCTCGTCAGCTTGTTCGACATCCACTACGGCGCGGCCGCCTGCGCCGAGGACGAGCTTGCGAGAGACCTGAAAAAATTCGGGTTGAAGGATAAAACGTTTTTTATTGGTGGGGGAGACTTTGGTAACAACATCAAGGTCAGGGACCGCCGGTTCCGGTTCAGCGAACTCCACCCGCGATATTACGGCAGGGACTCATACATAGAGGATGTCTATGACGATCTGGCGGCGGTGATAATGAAGCACACCGCCCCCGAACAGTGGCTTGCGGTGGGGGACGGCAACCACGAACAGCACTTTATACAGGAAAACTCGACCGACCCGATGAAGATGTTCTGCGAGCGGATAGGCTACGTCAACAGGGGCGGGTACGACTATATGGTAGTTCTAAACTTTCACCAGACGAAAAAGGGTGGCAGGGGCAGCGGCATGAAGTTCGTCATCTATGTCAACCACGGCTGGGGATCCGCCGCGAGGACCGAGGGCGCGGCGATAACGAAATACTCCAGAACGATCATGTACTACTACGCCGACATGTACCTCTTCGGCCACACACACGGCCTGTGGGCCCACCCAATGGTCAGGATAGAGCCGAAGGTGAGGGGCGAGGGGTTCAAGGAGAAGAGGGTCTACGTCGCAGAGTGTGGGACGTATCTCAAGACCTTTTTAGAGCGAAAGGAGCCGACCTACTCGGAGATGAAGGGCTACAGCCCGAAGGTCCTTGGGTGCGCCCGGTTCACGCTCCGCCCGAACCGAATCAGATCGGTCGTGGAGGTGGAAAGCATAGTTTGACAAGATAAAAAGTTTGTCAAATTTAAAAAAAAGGAGGGATAGTAATGGATTTTTTTAACGCCGTCGTTGAGGCGGTGTGGGGTTGTTTTGAGGTCGTCGTCACCATGCTGACTTACCTGCTGATTCTCGTCGGGGTAAACATCCTGGCGATAAACGACGCATGGTTCAGAAAGGCGGGTTTTGTGCTTCTTGTCGTCGGCAACGTGGTGGGCTTTTTATGGCTGCTGATGATCGGAAAATACCTCGCGGCCGTCTTCACCCTTGCCATAGCCCTTTCTTGTTATGGCCACTACCGCATACAAAGGAGGAGCGGGTAATGAAAAAGTTAGCGATCTTTCTGTTGGGGGGCCTGTTGGCCCTTTTTCTTTTTACGGGAACGGCCAGCGCGGAGGATGTCTATCTTGTTAAGGGTAGTGGGTATATAACGTGCGATGAGGGCAACAAGGTTATCGTTTATCCGCAAGCCATTGTGAAAAACGACCTCAATTACGGTACGAGACTCGCCTTTAAATTTGTTCTGCCAAAGAACGGCGGGGTGGTTGCCTCACAGGTTGTTGAAAAAGATAAGTACGGGAATGTGTTCTCTATAGATGCGCACGAGGAAAAACCCCTTTATCCGATGTTTGTTTTTCCTAAAGCCGTCTTTGAACAGGCCGACAACCTTGGCAAGATGGCCGTGAGCCCGGTAGGAAAGCCGCCCACCTTAAGGAAAATCCAGGGCAACGAACTGCTTCTCGACTCGCCAAACTTCACCGACCAGCCCGTACACCTCGTTCTTGGGGCTAAAAAGGTTAAGGGCGTAATGACGAGGAAGGTGCTGACCACGTGCCACATAAAAAACCCCAACAACACACCGGTCGGTGTGAAGCTCTTCGTAAGTATAAGGTCGAAGGAGACGGGCGAAGTTTTGTGTCAGGACAGATTTCGGGCTTACCACAACGAGACTATCGAGGCGGGGGACACTAAACACGTCTCGGTTTCGTCTTACTTCCCGGAGAAGTTTTTCGGTGTCGGATATATTTACGTTGAAATAGAGGAGTGGAATTTCTGCTTATGAAGACCGCCGTCATTCTAACTGGCGGCGGGGCAAACGCCGCATTTCAGGTCGGAGCGCTGGAGTTCCTTACCAAGCGGCTGGAAATGGAGTGGGACATATACCTTGGGATATCGGCCGGGGCCCTCAACGCGGTCATGGCCGCGCAGGGAGATGTTGACAGGCTCGTCGACATATGGTCTGGGCTGGACTCGCACAGGAAGATATACAGGAAGCCCCCGTTGAGTTACGCCGTCTACCTGAGGCGTTACTGGAAATACAACAACTCGCCCCTCCGCGATCTTATACGGGAGAACGTGGACGTTGAGAGGCTGAACGCGCGGGGGAGGGTCGTAAGGGTGTGTGCCACGTGCTGGGATACCGGCGAGCCCCGGTGGTTTGGGCCGGAGGAGGACGGATTTCTCGATGCGGTCATTGCCTCGACCTCAATACCGTTTTACTTTAAAATGAGGCAGATCGGCAACAATAGATATTTCGACGGCGGGCTCACGACGGCCGTGGCGGTGGATGACGCCCTGAAGCTCGGGGCGGAGAAGATTGTTTTGATACTCGCTTCACCCCGCTGCCTGCCGAGGGAGATGTCCCCTATAGTTTCGGCCCACCTGATGGGCGAACGGACGATAGAGATTATGCTCCACCAGTTGAGGGAGACGAGGCTTTCCCTGCATGGGAAGATGGAGGAACGGGGGGATCTGGTGGTGATAGCGCCGGAGAGGAAGTTTTCGAGGACGATAAAGTTCAGCAGGGACCACATCTTTGAAGCGATGGAGCACGGCTGGACGGAGGCTCGGGAAAAATGGCTGTATCAAAAATTATAAAGGCGGGACTGGTGTTGTTGGTCGTAAAGATTGTCGTTAGCCTTATGTTTCTCTCGACCATTCTGGAGTTCTTGTCAAAATTTTAAGTTTGTCAAACCGGAGAGATTATGCCCGACTTTACGTTATTAAACATCGAGAGCCTGAACGACTTCCTGATGGAGTTACACACAATCGACGACATCAAGGTCAGGAGGGGAAAAAAGTTTAGGGCCATGTGGTATCGCTACTGTCCCGCCGAAGAAACGGGAGATTTCGTATGGGGAACGTGGGAAATATCACGGTGGGAAATATCACGTGTTACCGGCTCATGTTTCATCACGTTTTCCGTGCCCCGCGACTGGGTCTTTATGAAAGAAGGCGAGGTGCTTTTCAGGCTGGACGAGGAGGAAGGCGCCCTGCCCTTCGAGAAGATCGTTCGGGAGGATCTCCTGGCGGAGTTGTGGGAGGACGTGGTGGAGCTCGTCGATCTCAACATGCCGGCCGGCGAGACGAACAATAATCTGTGGACGGACTTCGACCTGGTCTTCGGTAAATCGGCGATGGTCAGGAAGGGGGACGAGGCGGAGATAACCATCGAGGCCGAACTGGAGTACAGGGGATGAGCTATTACGTCAACGAAACGGTAAAGTCCGACACTTACATCTCCGCCATTGGAGCGGCCGAAGAGGACAGGGCCTATTTCATCACGGCGCCGGCGTGGGTGGACAGCCTGACACAACTCGACAGGGACGGCTCGAAGTTCAGGACGGTGGGCGGGGGGCTTCACAGGCAGAGCTATGCGAGACTCGAAACCGGCAGGACGATCACGCTTGAGGGCGACGAGACTTTTGGCCTGATATTTGACACAGATCTCGCTAAAATACAGACCCTCATTAATGCCGGCGGCGAACTCGAATTGAGCCAAGACGACGGCGCCACGAAGTATATTGTCGAGCACGACCCGGAGGTAACGGAGCTCGACATGCGTCCGGTGGACATGTACAAGAAGCGGGCCTACACCGGCGCGCTCAAATTTATCTTTATCAGGACGGGCTAAATTTATGGGACTTTTGATTAAATTCAAACATGCAAATACCTCGGAGGGGGGGGTACTCTCGATAGCGAACACCGACATCCAAACCGGCATCCCCTACGATTTTCTGCCGGAGATAGACGACGAGACACGGCTGGCCGGATGGATAATCGGGAAAAAGGGCTTCGTCAAGAACGAGTCGGACGACATGGCGTCGGGCGTTTATCTCATCATATCGAGGCTGACCGAGGGCGAGGATAGGATTCTCATACACTCCGGCACCGAGGACGACGTGTGGGACGACGCCGAGGAATACCCGACGGGGCCGACCGGCCCGGAGGGTGACGAGTGGTACGGCGCAGGGGATGTTGCGGAGGCAATCGAGATTGGCGACTCCGAGTTCTATATCGAGAGCGAGTACGAGGAGGGCTTCCACGACGGAGACGTGATCTTCCTGCTCAATAGGGTCACCAACACATGGGAGAGACTGACGCTCGACAGTGTTGAGTGGGACTGGGGCGCATCGGGGCCCACGGGACCCACGGGGCCGGGGTTTTACGGGGCGAAGCTCACCGCCACCGGCGTAACGGAGAACGCCTATCCCGTAAAGGAGAAGGCCACGATGCAGGGGACGGGGACGGAGGCATTTTCGCTTTCGGGCAAATACCTGACCCTTTTGATAGACGGCAAATACACCGCGACGGTGGAGTTCACCACGGAGACCACGGCGGCGGAGGTCGCCGAGACGATGAACACCGCCCTGGGCGACTATCTTGAGGCCACGGCATCCGCAGGAAAGGTGCGGATAGACCATCTCCTTTACTACTACCACCATTACTTCAAGATAACTGCCGGCGACGCCCTGACGGAACTTGGCTTTGATACGAACGAACACCGTGGCTGTGACGGTTCCATCATTGCGGCGGGGCTGTTACTGGGGGATATCAAGCCGGAGATCGTGAGTGTGGACACCTCGGGGGTGGTGGGAGACGGCGAGTACGACAACTCTAATTATCCCATCCTGCCGGATCCGGTTGGAACGGTGGATGACGTGCTGACGTTGACGTTCGAGGACGACGAGACCTACTCGATATCATCCGTGAACCACGGAACAATCGCCACCGATTGCAAGACCTCCGAGGACGTGTCGCCGGCTCACGGAAGCGGGGTTTACTGCACGATATACTCCGCCGGATTTTCCGGGACGTTCGCCGAGGGCGACACCATTGTGGTGACGACCGCCGCCTCTGCGGAGGGTTTCTGGCTGGAGAATATCGGCGAGGCGGACTGCGAGAGGATTTCGCCCAACAGGTGTGGGTTGAAGGCGATATACAGATTTTAGCGATGGGCCTCCCCCGCTTTAAAAATATGGGAGAGCCACGCCTCGTCCTGACTATCGAGGACGACGAACCAGACCACACCGGCATGTTCGTTTTAACCATCGAGGACGACGCCCCGGAAAAGAGGGGCCCCTACGTCCTGACCATCGAGGACGAGGAGCCGGAAGAGGACTGGGTGAAGCTCGGCACGTTTTCGGTAGACAGTAAAGACAGCTACACGATAGATACATTCGTCGGTGGTAGTTATTCTGGCTACGCCGGCCACATAACGACCAAATATAACAGGGTGAAGGTTGTGGGCGGCAGAACGGCCTGGCTTGACGGAACAGCGGACTATCCTCCCGACGGCGGCTGGCGGGCCTTCATAAACGTCATCACCCAGATAGATTATGCGCGAATAGGCCCATTCCCCTCGTTTGCGTACAACCAAGAGGCGGCCCTGAACGCCTTTCACGGGGCGACCGCCGAATTGAGTGTGGGGAGCGACCACCTTGTTTACTGGGGAATAAGGGACATCGCCAACTATAGAAATAAAGGCGTTATGACGTTCGAGATATGGGGCATTAATGTATGACGGAAGTCTTTTTACAGGACAATTTCAACGAGCTCGGGAGCCTGCTCCTTGAGGAGGACATTTCCTCCGACGGGGCCTACTACAGTGCGATTGACGGCGTTGGGCATCTGTACGTTGGAACGGAATCGGGAAACGCAGGGATCCTCCGGCACCCATCTGTGCTACCCTCAACATATAGGATTACCATCCATAATTACCCCCTTGAGGCAACCGGCTACCTCGCCTGTATAGTCGGGGGATCCCTGCCCGAAATAACCGACAAATCGACGTTCGACGCCACCCGTAGGATATGGATATGGTCGGCCGGGTGGCAGGTGCTCCATATCTGCGTTCTCGGGACGGACGGCAATGTCTACACGTGGGACGGCGACTCGTGGGAGACGGGAACGATACCCGCCACCACGGAGGGCTTCGACCAGGAGGACGACTACAGGCTGGTGTTAGAGCGGACGGTAGACCAAAAAGCCGTCGTCACGCTTTACGACGACGAGGACGAGATCATAACCCAGACCGATCCGGTAGGAGTTTACGGCTTTTCGACGCACGAGGACCATTATTTCTGCTGTGGTTCACCCTACACAGACGAGCCGTTCTCTGATGGCTACGGGTTCGACGGTGAGCAGGTTGAACCGTATTTTTATCTCGACGGCGATGACGACACTATAACGATAGACGATAAGGTCACGTTCGACTGCGGCGGGGCGGAGAAAAACGTAAATCTATATTTCGATAAAGGCCTTCAGGTCTCCGGCGATTTTGATATTCAGCTGGATTTCAATCAGACGACGCTGGACACCGGGGCGGGGGCGAACCGGTTCCTCACCCTATATATGATGCTGGATGCCGACAATTATATTAGGGCCCTAAAATTCAGAACCCAAACTGGCGAGCGTTTTTATTTTCAGGTTTATGTAGACGGCGGGCAGGTTTATTCGGCGAATCCGGCCACGGCCTTAAAAGATTCCAAGTTAAGGATTACAAGGGTGGGCGATGTTGTCACCGGCTATTATTGGGATGGCTCATGGCAGCAGATAGGGACATACACCGGCTTTCTGGAATCAAACCTGTATACTGCTGTCCAATTCATCTCCAACGCCGCCGCCAACGTATGGGAGGTCGATAACCTAAAGGTCAACTCCGGCACGATACGCCTCGAAAACCGGTCGAGGAAATACACCACGGTGTGGGGCCGGGAGGTGGAATGGGGCACCCCGGAGATGGAGATCATCAACCGCATCCTCGACGACTCGGAATACTCCCCCACGGTCAATTGGGGCGGGGACTCGCTGGAGATCATCAACTCCATCCGGGAGGAGTTCGGCGCCGATCTTGACATGTTGATAAATTCCATCGGGGAAGATTACGAGGATAGCGAGGATCTGCTGATCATTAACTCCATCGGCTACGAGGACCCGGGTGTTGATACTCACGAAGTCGTCCTTTACATGGACGGCGAGGACATCACCGACAAGGTAACAAATATCGAGTGGCAGATGGACGAGGCCCGGGTCCCAAACACGATCAGGGTAGATATAGCCGATGAGTATCTGTACGTCATAAAGCGGATGTACACCCGCGCCGACGCCGACTTTATGGAGCCGCGGTTGTCGCTGTACGTGGACGGCTATCTGATAGACGACTATTTCATCGACAAGCTTGAAATGTCGGAGAAGCCGGAGAGCACCACGTGGCAGATATGGGGGCGTAATAGGGCCGCCCTGCTTACCTATCCATATGCCGTGAAGATCACACGGGTGTGGAACGACCGCTCGACCCGGATGAACATAATGCGGGAGATAGCCGAGGACTGCGGCCTGACGCTGGATTACCTCGTGCCGGATTTCACGATTCCGGCGGGGCGGTTTTCCGTCGAGGACGAATATCCCCTTGAGGCACTGAAGAGACTTGCCGGCGTGGACGGCTCGCACATCAGGAGCGGGGGCGGGGCCGTAATCTGCGTGAAGGAACACCTATACGTGGAGGAGGGTTAATAAATGGAGAATTTTATGACAGATTTCGATGACCTATGGGAAAACGGCCACCCGGCTCAGGGATATCACGAGTTTAGATATTTTCTCGAATTCGTCAAAGACAAGCTCCCGCCGAAACCGGTGGTTGTGGAGATAGGTGTGCGCAAGGGCAGACAGAGACCTTTTTACGAGTACCTTCTGGACGCCGACTACAGGGGAATAGATATTGTGGAGATCGATGGTATTGAGTTTATCTGCGGCGACAGCGGCAGCGAGGAGACGCTGGAGACACTTAAAGAGTGGCTTGACGGCAGGCGGATAGACCTTCTCTTCATTGATGGGGATCATTCCTACGAGGCCGTCAAGCGGGACTACGAGCTCTACGGCCCACTGGCGGACATAATCGCTTTCCACGACATTGTTACAAAAAACCCGGAGTATCCCGGCGTGAAAATATTCTGGGACGAGATGGAGCAGAAGGGCGAAGAGACGAAGATCATCGAGTTTAAGATCGAGGAGCCGGGGAGTAAATACGGCGCTACCGGCATAGGGGTTATATTAAAATAATTTCATTTATATATTGATGCGCAGAGGCGGGTTTTAGCCCGCCTTTTTTTATGGAGGAAACTGATGGCGAAGATAGCGGTATTGGAAAATTATAAATACAGCGATTTAAAATCAAGCTGGACAAAGCAGATGATATGGCTGGCCGAGGCGCTGAAGTCATACGGGTTCGAGGTGGTGTCAAAAAATCTTACGTGCAACGGTCTTATTGCCGGCACGTACAGCCCGGAAAAACACAACCCGTGCGATATATGCGTTTACAATCACACCGACGTGTTCGAGGTTCCCGGCAACCTCGTGGAGGCCCGTCAAAGATGGATTTTTAAACCTACTGTGCCGGACGGGATACACACAACCGTCGATATTCTCGGGTTCGGCCCCTATTCCGACATTTCGTTCAACAGGCCGGATTACGAGTCTGTGGACATGAAGGATGTCAAGGAGTTTTTTAATACCAAGGTCAGGAACTGGATAGATCGGGGGACAATGAAGTACAGCGCCACCTTTAAGAAAACCGCCGTTCCTTATGAAGACTACTGGCTTGTTTTAGGGCAGGTTCCAGGGGACACGACCAATACCCGTTACGACTTTGGCGATTACAATAAAAAGATGGCCCAGGTGGTGAAGGAGCTCGTTCGGATAGACGACAGGGATATAGTCGTTAAGCTCCACCCGTACATGGATGGCATAACGGGGAGACACACGGTTCAGTCCGACAAGATGGAGAAAACGCTGACTGCGTTGTCTCCGAAGGTCCATGTCTATAAGGGTAAGGTGGACATACATGAGTTTATCAGAAATTGCAGGGCGGTGATTCTCGGCAACTCCGGCTCCGGAATAGACACAATGATGCACCATAAACCGATCATCGCATGGGGCAAGCCGGAATATCACTGGGTTGCCTACGACCTGCGATACCTTGCGGATCTGTCCAGGGCGATAAAGTTCGACTGGTTTGACATGGAGGCACAGGACAAGTGGCTCTACTGGTACATCGAAAAATATTGCTATTACGATCAGAACTCGTGCACCAGGAGGGTTGGGGATCTCCTGGAGGGATTGCCCGAGGGGATGCCGGTTGAGGCGCCAGCGAAACTACCCGATGCGCCCCCGCCGCCGGCCCCAAGGGCGCGAATCTCCGTTGTGTCGACTGCGTGGGGGGGATACGGAAAACACGTTCCCAAGTTCCTGGAGTATATGGAAAATCAAACGGTAAAACCCTACGAGGTAATCGTCGTCCTGTCGGAGGCGCATGGCCTGAAGATGAAACCGCCGGGGATAAAGTACGTCAAGGAACCGGTTCGGCGGCCCCTTGGAACGCTGATAAACAAGGGGATAGAACAGGCGATGGGGGACTGGGTGTTGGTCTTTGACGTAGACGATGAGCTTTATCCAAACGCTATAGAGGAGATAGAGAAAGCAGCGAAGAATGCCGACGTGGTTGCTCTGAAATATGACGACGAGAAGAAAGGCGTGATGGGCCTTCCCGAGATAGGCTGGAACGGTCGCGTTTTTACCAAGGGCGGAAGCCAATCCGGGTATATGGCCTTCAAGAGGGCCCCCGTCGAAGACACACACGTGTGGAAGTGGGCGCTTTTATACAAGGCGATGGCGGAAGATAAGAAAATAGTGGAGACCGAGAACGTGTGCGCTAGGTACAGCGGAAGGCACGAGAACGTGAGGAAGATGTTCAAAAGGGGGGAACCGGAGATATTCCAAATGGTGGAGGACTACAGGCTGAAATACTCGAACATAAAGGCCAAAAAAAAAACCATAAGGCCGTCGAGACGGGCGGGGAGGAACGGGGTCCACGTGCTCCAGACATTCGATAATAACTATGCGCCGCACAGCCACAACTCGATGAAGTCGATCATAGAGACGACCCCGGGCGTGGTTATCCACGCCATCATAACCGACGACGTGGAGGAGAGGCACCTCTTTAACCATCCGCAGGTGGCGTACTACAGGAACACTCCAAAAAGGAGGTTCGAGGGGTTTCCTGCGGCAAAGGGCTACATCAACGGGTCGGCGGCGCCGTATAATTATATCGAAGCGCTCGACATCCTGGACGTACCGAGGTTTATCATCCAGGGGATAGATATGATCGCCACGACCTCCCTCAAGCCCCTCTACGACACAAGGGTCTCGAACATCGGCGTGGCGGCTATCCCGCAAACGGAGGCGTTCAGCAGGGCAAATAATTATCCGTTCCTGCACAGGAGGGTGAAGAACTACACCAGCGGTTATCCCGCAAAGAAGCGGTGGAACAGGGTCGTGACGTTCCCGCTTGCCTCTCTCGTGATCGACACGAAGATTTGCAGGCAGCGGCTTTACAGGAAGATCATGGAGCTTTACGACTCCGACTACGCTATAGGCGATATGATGCTCTACCAGATAGCCATCGAGGGGAATTACTACCCGCTGGACGGGCGATGGTGCGTCGGGGTCAACAACAACCCCGTCGGCAGGAAGGCCGGTAAAACTATGGTGAGGAGTGAGAAGGATATGTGGATACTTAATTGGTACGGGAAGCGCAAACCCTGGCACAACGGGGCGCCGTTCAAGGAATACTGGGATAAATACAACGAGCCAGAGCCGGTTCCAACGATTAAGGCAGGCGTTGAAAATACCGTTGTGAATCATTTTTAAGATATGGCGAAATTTGACGAAAAAGATCACATAATACTCCTTGACGAGAGGGTGGAGCTTCCCGAGGCGTGCAACTGCATTACCGTGGAAGACGACGACACCGGCCTCAACGACAACGATTGGCCGTACATCAGGCTGTCGGCCTCAAAGGGCACGCTTCTCTCCAACGGCGTGGATTGGGGCCGGATATACGCCGACGTAAGGCTGCCCGGCGGCGGGCTGGCCGATGCGGAGTCCCGCAGGGATAAAGTAACCCCCACCGATAAGAGGCTGATAAAAACCAGTTACTGGATTACCGGCCGACCGAGGGTCTTTGAGGCGGTGGGGGACGAGGAGGGAGACGAGATACCGGTGGAGTCGTGGTCGGAGCGGGAAATTATCACCTCCACAGATATGGAAAGAATCGACCATATCGTCACCTATGAGGGGGCGGAGACGGTAAGTTTCTCCATAGACAACCACGGCGACATCTTCCCGGAGGAGGTCCCCGCGATAGGCGGAAAGGCGAAGGCAAGGCTAACGGCCCGGGCCGGGGGCGGGGGTTACGGAGTCGTCACCGGGACCTTCCAGGGGATGGACGACCAGATCCGCATCACCTTCAGCGACCCGACGGTGGACAGGATCACGGGGGAATTCGTCCCCGGGAACATAGAGCTGATCGAGACCTCGAAGCTTATCGCCCGAGTCACAGCGCCCGGCGGGAACCCCGTGGCCGACGGCACGCCGGTGTATTTCTCCATGAAACCCGGTTACGAAAGCTTCGGCGACCTCTCGGCGCCGATGGCCTACACGGAGACCACGGAGATAGAGTACGAGGAGTGCTGGAGCACCGACGAGATTTCGATATCCACGTACAATCCGATATCGGAGCTCGTATCGATAAAGACGGAGAAGTCGGAGTTTGCGCGGGACTACGTGGCGGGGGCGACGTTTCTCGACAGGCAGATTACACTGAATCAGGCGTTGCCGAAGGTGGTGACGCGGGTATACGTCACATACAAGAGCGGCGGGTGCGCTTCCGTGACTTTTGTGCCCGCACAGAAGGGCGAAGCATGGGCGGAGTGCCTCGCCGGAATGGAGGACTGCGCCCCCTCTATCGTCATCGGAGACCCGTCGAAAACATCGTCAAGGTCGTCTTCGGGCTCCGGCGGGGAGGGCACGGCCGGCGACTGGCATTATAAGGAGATAAAGGGGGCGTTTCTCGGATCCGAGACGCAGCCGAGACTGACGGGGAAAATCAACCTGCGCAAGGCGCTGATAGACGACGGGTGCTCCGTGGGGCCGGATAGGGAGCTTGAGGTCAGGGTCGAGGACGAAAAGAACTGCCAGGTCGATGTCGACAACGACGGAAGCGTAACCTTCTGGGTCAACGGCAAGTCGAAGCTCGTGGAGAAGCCTTACGTGGGGCCGGACGGCTACATCTGGGGGCAGATATACGTCCAGGGGAAGAAGAAGGGCAAAGACGAGCTTTATCCGGTTCCGAACCACGAGCTTGAAATAATCTGGAGCAACTACGGCGAAGTTACCGTTCCGAATCTTGAGGAGACGCGGGACTCGACCGGCGACGCAATCTCGCATTTCCAGTACGGGAGGCTGGGCTCGCACAAGGTAACGGTATCGGCCCCGAACTGGCCAACGCAGGAAGTGACGTTGCCGATAAGCGAGAACGACCTGGCGGACGGCCCCAGCCGCTACAACGAGATATGGGAAGAGGTAAACTACTATGCCCTGATACTTTTCAGGGTGGTGCCGTTGATATAGGGGTTTTTAGTATGGCAATTTCGGTCAGAGTTATAATCGGGGGCGACGGTACGAGGAAGATGGCGACGATAACCGACGCCCTAATACCGGACGAGGAGGTCGCCACACGAAGGGGCCGGGCCGAGCTCTATAAGCAGTGGTATCTCGGGAAGTGGCGGACGCTCAAGGTCCCGTTCGACATAACATTGGATGAGGGGCAGATCCACGAGATCAACAATCCCCGCGTCGGGATAATATCGAGCGGTGTGACCCGCAGAGTTACCAACGTCCACGAGTGCGGGGCCGACCGCAGGTCCACCCTCTCGACCGTGGAGATGGAAACGAGCGTGAGGTTCGAGTAATGGCAAGGGTCGTTAAATCATTCAGGAAGATCGCCCGGCAGGAGATCTACCCGCAGAACGCGGTGGGGTTCGTGACGGCGGTGAGCTCCGACAGACGGACCGTGAGCGTTGAGCTAAAGTCGGGCAATATTATAACGATACCGATGCCGTCGAACGCCACTATCTATACAGGATATACGGTCGATCTCGTGCGGACGGCGAAGAGCGGCAGGTGGACGATAACCGGAAGGTCGGCCCACGTTTGGATTCCCTCGACTGTGGTCAGGGGGTAGTTTGTCAAACTTTAAATCTTGTCAAATTGGAGAAATGTCATGGCGGAGAAAAATAACGGGAGATGGTGGCTGAAGATCGCCATCCCCATCGTTGCCGGACTGGTAATCAGCGTGATCGGAGGGGGTTTTAAATATGCCATATCCCGCGCCGACAAGAACTCCGAGAAAATAGCCGATCTTCAGAATACGGTAAACGAGAGGTTTGTGTCTAAAGATCGGTACGAACAGGATATGGCGTACATAAAAAAGAAGCTCGACTTTTTGATCGAGCTTCAGCTGAAGGAGAAGAACAAATGAGCGTAATACTGCTTGACCCAGTGAGGTGGCCGCATATCGGACTGCACGAGATCGCCTGCGGGTGTAGCTATAGGGGGTGTAAATTTAAGACCAGAGACGAGGTGCTGAACGCCATCGACCCCGGGATACTGGACGTATTCGAGGAGATAAGGGAGAAGCTTGGCGGGAAGCCGATCAGGATAAACTCCGCCGTGCGTTGCAAGTGGCATCAAGAGGATGTGGGCAATTCAAAGTGCTCGCCCCACGTCCCGCGGAAGATCCCGGGCGGAAAAAGATCATACGCCATCGACCTATCCATCGTGGGGCACTTCTCGTCGCCCATGCAGATGCGGGACCTTATCAGGGACACCTACCCCGACATCCGCATCGGCTGGATGGGATACCAGTCTTTTGTCCATATCGATATGGCCTACAAGCACCCGAACAAGAACTCCGTGATGAGGCGCAACTGGAGGAGGGGGGCGGAATGGTAAAAAAAAGTCTCGATACCGTGGGCGGCCGGAAGTTCGTCGTCGCAATGGTCGGAATAGTGATCGCCCTGTCTCTAATTGTCGCCGGCTGGGTCTCCGGTCCCGTGGGGTTGAAGGGGATAGTCACAATAACCATCGCCTACGTAACCGGCAACGTGGCGAATAAATTCGTGGGGAGGTTCGCTAATGGGAACTATGAAACGGATAACGATAATCCTCGAATATCTGAATAGGTACAAGCTGGCGATCCTCCTGGGCGTCATTGTGCTGTTCATGGCCAGCAATATGTGGCTCTCGGTCAGAAACAGCCGGGCCCGCAACGAGGTGGAGGCGGAGGAGCTTATCAAGCAACAGAAGCGGGTCGAGGAGAATATCGTCCCAAAGATACTTGACAAAAAGACCACCGACGAGCTCGGCGATATCGGCGGTAAGATATGGTAATAGGAGAATAAAATGGGATTAAATCTTTGTGTTGGAGATCCGGCCAGCGGCAAAGAACCACGAGAATGGGATTCAACAAGATATTGTGCGGACCACGACTTTGTGAGATTTCTATCCGCAAACTACACCCCCGATGTAAGTTATGATGCTTATGATGGCCGCCCAAATTATTATAGACCGAAAAATCTTGTAGCTTTTCGGCGGGCGATTCAAGAATCGGACCTTGAGAATAAAGAAAGATTCTTGGAACTCGTGGACATTCTGGAACAGGACCCGCGGTGG
>Ga0180431_10001266_pt1 | contig 35597 bp, 45 predicted proteins | sample SS_ome_11_FD_132459 | JGI IMG/M metagenome (GOLD analysis project Ga0180431, IMG submission 132459) | Hypersaline lake sediment archaeal communities from the Salton Sea, California, USA - SS_1_MS_1 metaG | ecosystem: Environmental > Aquatic > Non-marine Saline and Alkaline > Hypersaline >... | reverse complement strand
GAAAACACGTCGATTTTTCCCCAGCGAGGAAAAATCGACTCGGTTTCAGGCCTCGCTCTTCTTTCCCTCGCGGGAAAGGACCCATGCCCGCTTCGGCCTTCAAACGGTTTTCTCCGTCACACAATCTTCTCACTCGAAACCACAAGCTGGTTTTAAGACCAGCATTGTTTAGATATGTGAATTTATATGGAAGTAAGGCTAGAAAAAAAGAGAGTCAAGAGGTAAGATATACATTTTTAAAGGAAAACGAGGAACGAAATGGAAAAAATAAGAATCAGGTTGCAGTCCTTCGATCACCGGCTCCTGGACCAGTCCGTGAAAGACATCGTTATCAAAGCAAAAAGGACCGGAGCCGTCGTGGCCGGCCCTATCCCTCTACCGACGCGGATCCATAGATTTTGCGTTCTTCGTTCTCCTCACGTAGATAAAAAATCCAGAGAACATTTTGAGATGAGGATCCACAAGAGACTGATCGATATCGGAGAGTATAACAACGAAACAATCGAAGAGCTACAGAAGCTCGATCTTCCGGCTGGAATTGATGTGGAGATACAGGCGTTCGGCACGACAGGAGAATGACGATGGTGGAAGGTTTAATCGGGAAGAAAATCGGTATGACGCAGCAGTTTGACGATGGGGGGAATGCCATCCCCGTGACTGTGATCCAGGTCGGTCCCTGCGCTGTGATCCAGAAAAAAACCGAGGCCAAAGACGGGTATGCGGCTGTTCAGCTGGGTTATGTGGAAAAGAAATCGCCGAGAAAGCCTGTCAAGCCCACGCAGGGTCATTTTTCCAAATCAGGCATTCCACCCACCAAAATTTTGCGCGAGTTCAAGTATGATGAGGCAAGCGAGATAAAAGAGGGCGATCAGTATTCTGTTGCTATTTTTCAAGCTGGTGAAAAAATCGATATTGTCGGAATGAGCAAAGGGAAGGGATTTGCCGGGGTGGTCAAACGGTGGGGATTTCACGGCGGAAAAGGATCCCATGGTTCCATGTTCCACCGGGCTCCCGGCTCGATCGGTTGCTCTGCCGATCCATCCCGGGTTATGAAAGGCAAGAAACTTCCCGGCCACATGGGACATGACCGGGTGACCGTGAAAAATCTGACGGTCGTCGAAACCGACCAAGATAATAACCTCCTCATCGTCAAAGGCGCGGTCCCAGGGGCGAACGGGGGGTATCTTTTGGTCAAAAAAAAGAGTTATAAAGCCCAATCCTCTGAGGAGGAAAAGAAAGAGTAAAAAATGCCAAAGGTTCACGTTCTCAACAGCAGCGGGAAGAAAGTCAAAGAGGTCGATGTGCCTGAGCGAATCCTGCTATCGCCGGCCAAGGAGCATTTGATCTACGAAGCGATCCTCAACTACAGAGCTAACCTAAGGAGGGGCACGGCCTCGACGAAGACAAGAGCTCAAGTGAGAGGGGGAGGCCGTAAACCTTGGCGGCAAAAAGGGACGGGCAGGGCCAGAGCGGGGAGCACACGCTCACCTCTGTGGAAAAAGGGAGGAGTAACGTTTGGTCCAAGCCCTCGGGATTACGGATACAGCATGCCCAAGAAGGCCAAACGGAATGCCCTCAAATCCGCCCTGTCGATGAAGCTGGCCGAAAACCAACTTCTGGTCCTTGATCAACTCGATTTCAAAGAACCCAAGACGAAAGAGGGTGTCAAGCTTCTGAGGGCTCTGAACCTGGATTCGGCGCTGATCGTCGACAGCCAAGATAATGTCAATCTTTTTCTCTCGTTGAGAAACATCCCCAAGGTCAAGGCCGTCGATCACGGTCAACTCAATGTCTACGATGTGCTGAACCACAAATCCCTGGTTCTGACTCAGACGGCGTTTGACTCGTTGATGGAGAGGCTAAAGTGAAAGACCCATATAGAATCATAAAAAGACCCGTCATAACGGAAAAGAGCACATGGCTGAAGGAAATGAACAGAGAAATTTGTTTTGAAGTGGATTCCCTGGCCAACAAGATCGAGATAAAGGAAGCCACAGAAAAGCTCTTCAACGTGAAGGTAGACCGGGTTCGCATCGTGAAAAAGAAGGGAAAGCGCCGAAGAGTAGGCCGCAATGAGGGCCACACAAAGGATTGGAAAAAAGCCTATGTGAAGCTCAAAGAAGGCGAAAAAATGATTGAATATTTCGAGGCGGTATAAATGGGCATCAAAACATACAGACCGACGACATCCAGCTTGCGTCACAGGACTGGTCTGACCTACGAAGAGTTGACATCAAGCCAGCCTTTTAAGCCGCTGCTCCAGCCTCTCAAAAAATCAGGTGGCCGCAATTCATCCGGCCGGATTTCCATTCGCCACAGAGGCGGGGGCCATAAACGTGCTTACCGGATCATCGATTTCAAGAGGAATAAAATTGATGTTCCCGGGACTGTGGCAACAATCGAATATGACCCCAATCGATCGGCCTTTATCTCGCTGATAAAATACGACGATGGAGAAAAAAGGTACATCCTGACGCCGCAAAAGTTAACAGTGGGACAGACAATCATCTCTGCCGACAAGCTGGTTGATATTCTTCCCGGCAACGCCATGCCCCTGCGTGTCATTCCGCTGGGAACGATTATCCATAACATCGAGATGAAAAAGGGAAAAGGGGGGCAGATAGCCAAGTCTGCCGGAACGGGTGCTCAGGTTCTTGCCAAGGAAGGGGATTACGCTCAGATTAGGATGCCCTCTTCGGAAATTCGGAAAATTCATCTCGATTGCCGAGCCACTATCGGCGAGGTGAGTAATCCCAATCACCAGAATATTTCTGTTGGTAAGGCGGGCCGGACGAGATGGAAAGGCCTGAGACCCCATGTTCGTGGAACAGCCATGAATCCCATCGATCATCCTCATGGTGGGGGTGAAGGAAAGGCCAAGGGCGGGCGAAACCCGGTTTCTCCCACAGGCCAACCCACAAAGGGATACAAAACCAGACGAAACAAACGAACGTCACAATTTATCGTCAGAAGAAGGAGTAAGTGATTATGGGCAGGTCTCTAAAAAAAGGTCCCTACATTGATGAAAAGCTTTCGCGAAGAGTACTTGCTTTGGCATCGCAAAGAGAAAAGCGTGAGGTGATCAAGACCTGGTCTCGCAGTTCGACTGTGACACCGGAAATGGTGGGATTGACCATCGCTGTCCATAACGGAAGAAAATTCATACCGGTGTTCATCACGGAGAATATGGTCGGCCACAAGCTGGGCGAATTTTCTCCCACACGAACCTTCAAAGGACACACGTCGAGGACGGCCCGAACTGTCAGGATGAAGAAATAAAGCAATGAACAACACAAACATCGCCGGTCGTGCAGTTTCCAGATACGTAAGAATTTCGCCACAGAAGTGTCGGCTCGTCACCGATTTGATCAGAGACCGATATGTGGGCGAAGCGTTGACAATTCTGCGTTTTTCCAAAAAGAAGAAAGCGAGCGCCATTGTAGAGAAGGCGCTGCGATCGGCCATTGCCAATGCCCAGCAAAAGGTCCCTGATGTCGATGTCGACAATCTTTTTATTGCTGAAGTTTTTGTTAACCAGGGGCCGGTGTGGAAACGTTGGAGAGCAGTTCCCATGGGAAGAGCTGCACGAATCCTCAAGCGGACAAGTCATGTGCATGTCCATCTTGAAGAAAGGAAAGGGTGAAGACTGTGGGCCAGAAAACACATCCATATGGTTTTCGACTGGGATTCAATAAACAGTGGAGTTCGCGGTGGTTTGCAACAGGAAGGGATTACAGCCGGCTGATCCACGAAGACTTGCATATGAAAAAAATTGTACGGGACCGCTACAAACATGCCGGAATCGCTGAAGTGGATGTGGAACGGGTCGGACCGAAGATCCGGGTCATTATCCATACCGCCAGGCCTGGAATCGTCATCGGCCGGGGCGGGAAGGAAATTGAAAGCCTGAAAAACCTGCTTCAAGGTGTTGCTCAAAAAGATGTCTACATAGATATCCGTGAAGTGGACAAACCCGAACTCACAGCTCTTTTGGTCGGTCAGGGAATCGCGATCCAGCTGGAAAAACGGATCGCCTACCGCCGGGCCATGCGGCGTGCTGTCGAGATGGCCATGAAAATGGGGGCCAAGGGCATCAAAGTGATGTGCTCGGGCCGGTTGGGAGGCGTCGAAATTGCGAGGTCCGAGTGGTATTTGCGGGGACAGTTACCCCTGCAGACTCTCAGAGCCGATATCGATTACGGTTTTACCGAAGCCTTCACAACTTACGGGCAGATCGGGATCAAAGTCTGGATTTATAGTTCTGACAGAGAAAAGGAGAAGATGACGGTTCAGACAGCTGAAGTCGAGGAGATTTGACCATGCTTATGCCGAAGAAAGTCAAGCATAGAAAGCAGCAGCGGGGTCGGATGAGGGGAAAACCCATCCGCGGAGCCACTCTGTCTTTTGGAGAATACGGACTTCAAGCTATGGAGCCCTGCTGGATCACAGCTAGACAGATCGAAGCGGGACGAATTGCCATCACCCGTCATGTCAAGAGAAAAGGCAAGCTTTGGATTCGCGTTTTTCCCTGGAAGCCCGTCACCAAAAAACCGACAGAGGTCAGGATGGGAAAAGGAAAGGGAGATCCGGAGTTCTGGGTGGATGTCGTCAAGCCGGGCAAAGTGTTGTATGAATTGGAAGGAGTGCCCGAAGAAACAGCTAAAGAGGCTATGCGTTTGGCCTCCAATAAGCTGTCGATACGGACAAGGTTTATTACACGGGGAACCAGGGAATTGAGATGAAAGCAAGAGAATTGAGAGAAATGACTGACGACGAGTTAGTCAACAAAGAACAGGAGCTGCAGGACCAACTCTTCAAGCTGAAATTTCAGCACGCATTGGGTCAGCTTGAGGATGCCATGAAGATCAAAAACATCAGAAAAGATCTGGCTCGCATAAAAACGATTCTCGCGGAAAAAAGTAAAGGGATGGAATAGCGATGGACACAACTCAAGGGAGAAAAACAACGAAGGTCGGGGTCGTTGTCGGAAACAAGATGAAAAAGACTGTCACGGTTCTTGTCGAACGGCAGGTGAGGCATTCTCTTTACAAAAAAACTGTTAAAAGACGTAAAAGATTTCTCGTTCATGACGAATACGAGAAATGCCAGATCGGGGATTTGGTGAAGATCGTCGAGACCAGGCCTCTGAGCAAGCGTAAGAGATGGCGTGTCAAGGAGATCGTGGGTCTGTCTCGGAGTGAAGCCGAGAAAGACGAAGAGGAAAAGAAAGAATGATACGGCAAGAGACAATACTCAGGGTTGCTGACAATTCAGGAGCGCGGAAAATACTCTGCATTACGCCCCTGGGAGGCGGAGTGGGGAACACGGCAACCGTCGGAGATGTGATTTCCGCCTCCGTCAAGGAAGCCGAACCAGAAAGCAAAATACCGAAGGGCAAAGTGGTCCGTGCCGTTGTCGTTCGATCCCGCAAGGAAGTTCGACGCCGGGATGGTTCCTATATCCGTTTTGATGATAATGCGGCTGTCATCATTGATCGGCAGGGCGAGCCCATCGGAACCCGGGTCTTTGGCCCTGTCGGTCGAGAGCTGCGTGAGAGAAAATTCATGAAGATTGTTTCCCTCGCCCCGGAGGTGCTCTGATGCACAAAATGAAGATTCGCAAGAATGACGAAGTCATTGTCCTTTCCGGCAAAGACAAGGGCAAGACCGGCAAAGTGCTGAAAGTTATTCCGGAAAAGCAGGGTGTTATCGTTGAGAAGCTCAATTTTGCCAAGGAATTCATCCGCCGCGATCAGAGCAAAAACATTCAGGGTGGAATCATGGAAAAAGAGGCGCCTATCCACGTTTCCAACTTGAAGCTTTACTGCTCCGAGTGCGCTCAGGGAGTGAGGACAAAGACGAACATACTCGAAGATGGAAGCAAAATTCGAGTTTGCTCCAAGTGTGAGAATAGCTTAGAGAAACAAAGATGAGGAATGTCAAATGAGTCGGCTCCAAGAGAAATACACCAAAGAAATTGTGCCTGAGCTGCAGAAAGATCTGTCCATCGCGAACAAAATGGCTGTCCCCAGGCTTGAAAAGATAGTCATAAACCTTGGTGTCGGGGAAGCCATACAGAACATAAAAGCGCTGGATACTGCAAAACAAGAGCTGAGCCTGATCACAGGACAGTGGCCGGCCATCGGGCGGGCGAAAAAGTCCATTTCACAATTCAAACTGCGAAAAGGGCATGCCATAGCTTGCTATGTCACTCTCCGGGGAAAGCGGATGTATGAATTCTATGACCGCCTTGTCAACATCGTTCTTCCCCGTGTGAGGGATTTTAGAGGAGTGCCGGTCCGGGCGTTCGACAAGCGTGGCAATTACACTCTTGGACTGCGGGACCAACTTGTTTTTCCCGAAATAGACTACACGAAGGTCGATAAATCCAGGGGCATGAACATCACCATTGTCACCTCGGCGAAAGATGATTCTGAAGGTTATGCGTTACTCAAGAAACTAGGGATGCCTTTTAGCGAGGCAAGGTAAGGAAGGCGAAAGTGTCAAAAAAATCAAGCATGGCGAAATACTTGAGAGAGCCAAAATATTCCGTGAGGAAGAAGAGCCGGTGCCGCATCTGCGGCCGCTCTAAGGGATACATGCGAAGATTTGACATGTGCCGGCTCTGTTTTCGGGAATTGGCCTTGAAGGGCGAGATTCCAGGAGTCATAAAGGCATCATGGTGAAGGATAGAGAGGCTCAATCATGACTATGACAGATCCAATCGCAGACATGTTAACCCGAATCCGGAACGCCATTTTAGCTGGCAAGAAGGACGTGCGCATTCCCGCATCCAGGATGAAAGTAGAGATAGCCAAAATTCTGAAGGATGAGGGCTACATCAAAAATTTTCGAACCCTGGAGGGAAATGTTCAAGGTGTCCTGAGTATTGCCCTCAAATTCACGGAAGGTAATCAGAGTGCCATAACCGGGCTGAAACGCGTGAGCAAACCTGGCTGTCGCATTTACTGTAAGGCCGATTCCGTGCCTAAAGTTCTGGATGGATTGGGAATTCTTATCGTGTCGACCTCCAAGGGCGTCACAACGGGAAAAAGGTGCGAGGAACTCGGCGTCGGCGGGGAGGTTTTGTGTCAGGTTTGGTAAATTCCATATGAGAGGAAAGGTCAAATGTCGCGAGTAGGAAAAGAACCCATTGCTGTACCCGAAGGTGTAAAAATCACCATTCATGCAGATACTATTGAATTTGTGGGGCAAAAGGGAAGCCTCACATCTCCCCTATTTCCGGGCATCAAGGCTGAGTTGAAGGACAATCAACTCGTCATTACAAGAGAAAACGATACAGGAAAACTGCCCGCCTTCCATGGACTCATTCGAACGCTGGCCTTCAATGCCGCCATGGGCGTGTCGTCAGGATTTTCGAAAACGCTGGAAATCGTCGGCGTGGGCTACAGAGCTCGGCTTGACGGCAGCAAACTGGAACTGAATGTGGGCTATTCAAAACCCGTCGTGTACACTATCCCCCCTGATATCGAGATTGTCTTGGAAAAACCTACTCTGATAACGGTCAAAGGTATAGATAAACAGCGGGTCGGTCAGGAGGCCCATAAAATCAGAAGCTTCCGAAAGCCCGATCCGTACAAACTGAAGGGCATTCGGTATGTTGGTGAGCGGTTGATAAAAAAAGAGAGAAAAGCGGGAGTGAGCGGTGTATAAAGGCAGCGTTTCTTTAAAAAAAACAGCAAGATCACGCATCAGAAAGCGAGTGCGAAAAAAAATATCCGGATCTCCAGAGAGACCTCGGGCGTTTGTCTACAAGAGTAACCGCCATATCTATGTTCAGGTGGTGGATGATGAAAGCGGCAGGATCCTCGCGGCTGCATCGACCCTAGAAAAGACGTTTAAAGACAGCAACAAAAACAGCAAGAATACGGATGCATCTCAAGCCGTCGGCAAGCTGATTGCGAGCAAGTTGAAAAAGAACAAAATCAAGACAGTCGTCTTTGACAGAGGCCTGTATCCCTATCACGGGAGGGTGAAAATCCTGGCAGAGGCCATGAGGAAGGAAGGGATTATCTTTTAGTCCTGACTTGGAGGAGGAAAAGAGTGGCAAAGAAAGAAACCATGGAAGAACTTGAAGAAGAAGTCGAACTCAAAGACCAGGTTATTTCTATACGCCGAACCACGAAAGTCGTCAAAGGTGGCAAAAACCTCAGTTTTTCGGCTTTGGTGGCTGTCGGCAATGAAAATGGAATGGTCGGAATAGGGATGGGAAAGGCGCGTGAAGTTCCTCCTGCAATCGCCAAGGGAGTCCAGGACGCGAAAAAGAAAATGATCGAAGTGCCCCTCAAAGAGACGACGATTCCCCATTTCATCAAGGGCATTCATGGGGGTGGCGAAGTGGTTTTGCGCCCAGCCTCCAAAGGAACTGGGGTCATTGCAGGAGGTGCGGTGAGAATTATCATGGAGCTGGCCGGTATCAAAGACATCCTGACAAAATCTATCCGGAGCAACAATCCTATCAGTGTTGCCCATGCCACCATGAACGCCTTGATCAACCTCAAAGATCCAAAAAAAGTGTCGACTCTCAGGGAAAAAAGTGAGGATTCGATATGGCAGTGAAGGCGGAAGCTCAGCCCAAAAAGACCGCAGCCCAAAGCAAGGATAAAAAAAGAAAAGCCCCTGCGGCCGTCAAGCAGCTAAAGATAACACTTGTTCGCAGCCTGATCGGTCGCCCTCAAAAACAGCGAGAGATGATCAAGGGATTGGGGCTACGGAAGCTCAATTCGGAGGTCATTCGTGAAGATTGTCCTGCGACTAGAGGAATGATCAACAAAATCCCGCATTTGATCAAAGTGGAGGAGTTGGAGAGAAAATGAATCTGAGTAATCTGCATCCTGCCAAGAAATCCCGAAAGAACCGAAAACGAGTCGGACGGGGTCCGGGTTCCGGCTACGGAAAAACAGCCGGACGCGGTACCAAAGGACAGAAATCCATTTCCGGATATTCCCGCAAACGAGGTTTCGAAGGAGGGCAGATGCCCCTTCACCGCAGGGTTCCCAAGAGAGGCTTCACGAATATTTTTCGCGAAGAATACAGTGTTGTGAACCTGGCCCGACTGGAAAAGATAACCAAGGGTGAGATCACTATCAAAGATTTAGTTGACGAGGGTATTATTAAGAAAGAAACAGAACGAGTGAAAATCTTGGGACAGGGTGACATGGTGTCATCCAAAACGATTCATGCGCATAAGTTCTCCCAAAGCGCTCAAAAAAAGATCGAAGATGCAGGTGGTAAGGCCGTCTTGGTGGGTCGTCAATGATATTCGACAGCATAAAAAACATTTTCAGTATTCCGGACTTAAGGAAGAGGGTTATTTTTACCTTGCTTCTCTTGGCTGTGTACAGGATAGGCGCTCAGATTCCCAACCCGGGGATTAGTGCGGCTGCGCTGGCCGAATTCTGGGAGGCCCAGCGTGGATCCATTTTCGGTTTTATCGACCTCTTTACGGGCAGAAATATGTCCCGGATGACCATATTCGCTCTGGGAATCATGCCCTATATCAGCTCGTCCATTATCCTTCAGCTCCTTCAGGTGGTCTGGCCTTACCTGGAGCGCCTGTCTAAAGAAGGGGAATTGGGGCGGAAAAAGATAACACAATACACGCGATACGGGACGCTGATTATTTGTGTCATCCAATCATTCGGGATCAGTTTGCTCCTGGAATCCCTGAGGAGCCCGGGCGGAGCCCTGATTGTGCCCAATCCGGGTCTCGGCTTTAAGGCTTTAACAGTGCTGACGCTGACGACAGGCACGGTGTTCATCATGTGGTTGGGTGAACAGATATCTGAACGAGGAATAGGCAACGGCATTTCGCTGATCATTTTTGCGGGTATTGTCGTGGACTTTCCTCGGGCCATCCAGAGTGTTGTCGGCCAGATACGCACAGGTGATGTGGGCCCGTTGAAGTTGATTTTTCTGGTGGGCATCATGATTGCCGTTTGTGGGATCATTGTCTTTGTGGAGCGGGGGCAGCGCCGCATTCCTGTCTCCTACGCCAAAAGAGTCGTCGGCCGGAAAATATACGGTGGTCAGAGCACCCACCTCCCATTGCGGGTCAATACGGGCGGTGTCATTCCCATCATCTTTGCTGCTTCGGTGATCACCATTCCATCGACCTTAGCCCAGATGATCAAGGTTCCGGTGATTCAGAATATCGCCCAGCAGTTCGGCATGGGAATGCCCCTCTATGTTCTGCTCTACATAGCGGCGATCATCTTTTTCACGTATTTTTATGTGTCGATCATTTTCAATCCTTCAGATGTGGCGGATAATCTGCGGAAATACGGGGGATTCATTCCCGGTATAAGGCCGGGAAAGAATACCTCAGATTATATCGACGGTGTCCTCTCCAGGTTGACACTCGTGGGCTCGATTTACCTCGCGGCTGTGGCGACTTTGCCGGAATTCATGATGACCGGTTTTCGCGTCCAGAATCTTCCCGTCATCGGAGCTTTTCTGGATCAGAACCTCCCTCAGTGGTTCACGCAGGGACTGAATGTGGATTTTTACTTCGGCGGGACGTCCATTCTGATTGTTGTCGGCGTGGCCATGGATACGCTCCAGCAGGTGGAGGCGCAGTTGGTGATGCGGCATTATGACGGTTTTATGCGTCGTGGAAGGCTCAAAGGTCGAAGAGGATGAGGATTGTTCTACTTGGCGCTCCAGGAAGCGGCAAAGGGACTCAGGGAAACATGATAACGGAGAAATACGGATTTCCCAGAATCTCCACCGGTGATCTATTGCGGGAAGAGGTGGCGGTAGGGACTCCACTCGGTGAAATTGCGAAAGCGGCCATGGATCGGGGAGAACTGGTGAAAGATGAGCTCGTGCTCGAAATGGTTGACAAAAGAATTCAACAGGATGACTGCCAGCAAGGCTATGTCCTGGATGGGTTCCCACGAAACATTTCTCAAGCCCAGAAACTCGAGGCTCTCGCCCCAACGCGGGAAGTGGTCATAGAGATTTTTCTCGAGGATGATGTCGTCATTCGCAGGCTCGGTGCGAGACGGATCTGCGCGAGCTGTGGCGCAATTTACAACATCCTTGACAAGGTTCCCGAGCAGAAGGATGTGTGTGATGCCTGCGGGGGAACCCTCATCCAGAGAGATGATGACAAGACGGAAGTGATTGCAGAGCGGCTGAGCGTCTACCACAACCAGACAGAGCCGCTTGTCGGTTACTACCGGGCCAAAGAAGTCTATCGCCGCGTCCAAGGTGATGATACCATAGAATCTGTGTTTGAAAGCGTCTCTCGCGTATTGGATGAGGTGCTTTCAGGAGAGGAGAGTAAGGGCTAACAATGATTATTTACAAGAGCGAGGGAGAGATCTTGGCGATAAAGCGCAGCTGTCAGATTGTTGCCATGATTTTGTCCGAGCTGGAAGTCCTGGTCAAGCCAGGGGTGCAGACCCGGGAATTGAATGATTTTGCGGAAAAGCGAACCCGGGATATGAACGCCATCCCCGCCTTCAAGGGATACCGCGGCTACCCGGCGTCGCTGTGCACTTCGATCAACGAAGAGATTGTTCATGGGATTCCGTCTTCCCGCACTCTCCAAAATGGGGATATCATCAGTCTGGATTTCGGCGTTATCAAGGAGGGATTTTATGGGGATGCCGCTGTGACTTATCCGGTCGGTGATATCACTCCCCGGGCGGCACGGCTTGTGGCGGCGGCCAAGGAGGCCTTTAATAAAGGATTTGAGCAGATGAAAATCGGGAACAGATTGTCGGATATTTCTCATGCTGTCCAAACCTATGTGGAGGGTCAGGGCTTTTCGGTAATTCGTTCCTTTGTCGGTCATGGAATCGGATTTTCATTGCATGAGGAACCTCAAATTCCAAATTTTGGCCCGCCCGGTCGAGGCCCCAAACTCAAACCCGGCATGGCCCTGGCATGTGAACCCATGATTTCCATCGGCAATTGGGAAGTGGAAATTTTAGCTGATAATTGGACGGCTGTGACGAAAGACCGGAGTTTGTCGGCGCATCATGAGCACACCGTCGCGCTCACTCAAGAAGGAGCGATCATACTGAGTCAGCTCAACGAAGAGGACAAAGCCTCATACACAAAGGAGTCTCAGCATGTCTAAGGATGATGTTTTTGAAGCTGAGGGCACTGTCATAGAAACCCTTCCCAATGCGATGTTCCGTGTGGAATTGTCGAACAAACACAGGATATTGGCTCATATTTCGGGCCGGATGCGCAAACACTTCATCCGCATTCTTCCTGGGGACAGGGTGCTGGTCGAGCTTTCACCCTATGATTTGACCAAAGGAAGAATCACCTATCGTTTCAAATAGAGGACAGAACCATGAAAGTCAGAGCATCAGTGAAGAGAATGTGCCGGAATTGCCGGATCATCAAACGAAAGGGCACACTCAGAGTTATCTGCAGTAACCCCAAGCATAAACAAAAACAAGGATAAATGAGGTTAAAATGGCAAGAATAGCCGGAATCACGCTGCCATCGGAAAAGAGGGTGGAGGTTGGGTTGACCTATATCTACGGAATAGGCCGCTCAAAGGCTGTCAAAATTCTTGAGCAAGCCAAAATTGACAGTGACAAGAAAGTGAGCGCTCTGACTGAGGAAGAGGTCAACAAAATCCGCCAAATCATTGAAAAAAAGGAGAAAATCGAAGGCGATCTTCGCAAAGAGATTTCTTTGGATATAAAACGTTTGATGGATATTGGCTCCTACAGAGGCATGCGTCATAAGCGGAGGCTGCCCGCAAGAGGGCAGAGGACTAAGACGAACGCTCGCACCCGAAAAGGGCCAAGAGGCCACACAATTAAGAAAAAGTAGAGGGAGTCACAGATGGCCAAGCCGCGCAGAAAAACAAAAAAGAAAAAGGTAAAAAAGGACGTCGGATTCGGGGTCGCCTACATTCAATCGACGTTCAATAACACCATTATCACGATCACTGATCAACAGGGAAACGCCCTGTGCTGGACCAGCTCTGGCACAGCGGGCTTTAAAGGCGCCAGAAAGGGAACTCCCTTTGCGGCACAGTTGGCGGCCAAAGAAGCGTCGTCCAAAGCCAAAGAATTTGGAGTGAGATATGTGGATGTCAAAGTCACGGGTCCGGGAGCTGGAAGAGAATCGGCCATCCGTTCACTCCAGACCGGTGGATTAGAGATAAAATCAATTCGGGATGTGACCCCCATACCCCATAACGGCTGTCGTGTGAGAAAGAGAAGGAGAGTCTGATGGCCAAAGAAGCAAGATCAGTATGCCGGCTTTGCCGGGTCGAGCGGATGAAGCTTTTTTTGAAAGGGGCCAAGTGCCTGACGGATAAGTGTCCGGTCGAACGAAGACCGTATCCCCCTGGGGAACATGGCCGGGCGCGCCGGAGAATCCTCGGATACGGCATCCAACTCAGGGAGAAGCAGAAACTCAAAAGATACTATGGTATGTCGGAGAGACAGTTTAAGCTGTTTTTTCAGAGGGCTGAGCGAAAAAAAGGGATTACAGGTGAGACGCTCCTGTCCATGTTGGAGAGAAGGCTGGACAATGTCATCTTCTTGATTGGTTTCTCCCATTCCCGATTTCACGCCAGGCAATTGATCATACACGGCCATTTCCAGATCAACGGAACAAAGGTGGCCTCCCCTTCTATTCTGGTTGACAAAGGGGATGTGGTGTCTTTCCGGACAAAGTCCGGCAATAATGATGAGTTCAAGGCTATTGTCGAGGCCAACAAGAGCAAAACAGTGCCCGGATGGCTGGAAGTGGATAGTGAAAAAATGGAGGCCCACGTGCTCACCTTCCCATCTCGCGAAGAGGTGGGAATTCCGATCGAGGAACATCTCGTGGTGGAGCTTTACTCCAGATAGGAATCCCTGGGGAATCTCAGGGGGTTTGTTCTCAAGACCCTGCGCCGAATGCAAGATGGTGCAAGAGGAGGAAGCATGATAGAAACAGGATTTCAGAGACCAAGGTATTTGGAATGCGATTACGAATCGCTGACAGAGAAGTATGGGAAATTTTCGGCTCAGCCTTTTGAACGAGGGTTTGGAATCACTATAGGGAATTCCCTGCGGCGGATCCTGCTGTCTTCGATAACAGGGGCGGCCATCACCAATGTCCGCATTCAAGGGGTCCTTCATGAATTCTCGACACTCCCCGGAATTGTTGAGGATGTCACCGACATCAACCTGAACTTGAAGAGTATTCCGCTCAAACTGAACGGAGACGGTCCAAAAACCATGACCCTGAAGAAGCAGGGCCCGATTGAAGCCAAGGCCGCTGATATGGAGCATGATTCGGATATTGAGATTCTGGATGCCGATATCCACATCGCTTCCCTTGATAAGGATGGAAATTTGGATATCGAGATGATGGTCGAGAACAACAGAGGCTACATTCCCGCTGATCAAAACTATAAAGAAGACTTGAGTGTGGATTTTATCCCGATGGACTCCTCTCATTCTCCGGTTGTTCGGGTGAACTACAAAGTCGATCCGGCCCGGGTGGGAAAGAGGATCGATTACGAGAAACTCACTCTGGAAATATGGACAACAGGAGCCATCACCCCGCAAGACGCGTTATCGCAGGCCGCCCAAATATTGCGAAATCATCTGGTTATCTTTTTGAATATTGTCGATGAACCCGATGCTATCGAAGCGGCACCCACAAAAAAAGAAATCCCCTATTTTTCCCAGATAGATATTCTGTCCAAATCCATCGATCACTTGGAGCTGTCTGTCCGTTCGAACAACTGCCTCCGGTCTGCCGGAATAGAAAAAATCTACAAGCTCGTCCAAAAGACAGAGGATGAATTGCTCAAGACCAAGAATTTTGGCCGCAAATCCCTTACAGAAATCAAAGAGACTCTCCAGGATCTGGGATTGGGCTTGAACTTGGAACTCCACACCCGATTAGTCGAGAAAATTGAAAGCAGCCAGCCCCCCGAAGAGGTGAAGGAGGAAGGAGCTCCGGAATGAGACATCTGGTCAGCGGAAAGAAGCTGGGACGAAATTCATCCCAGAGAAAGGCGCTGCTCCGCAACTTGGTGACATCCTTCCTTGAAAAAGAGAGGATGAGGACAACTCTGCCGAAGGCCAAGGCGACGAGGCCGATTGCCGAAAAGATGATTACACTGGCCAAGACAAACACGCTCCATGCCAGACGGCAGGCCCACCAGGTCATCTATAAAAAAAATGTTGTGAAAAAGCTGTTCGACGACATCGGACCCCGCTTTACGGAGAGGCCTGGAGGATACACCCGTATCATCAAGTTGGGACCGCGCATGGGAGATGGGGCGGAGATGGCCATTCTGGAACTCGTGGGCACGGAGTTCAAGAAGAAAGAGAAGAACAAGGAAAGCATCAAAGAAAAAGCCAAAGCCGCCCAAGCGAAGAAATAAGTCTCAAACGAAATTTGCTCGGTTTCCGGCATCGGCTTTCCTTTCCCTCCGGGGAAAGGAACCATGCCCGCCTCCGGCCTTCAAACGGTTTTCTCCATCACGCATTCTGATCCCTCAATAACGCACACTGGTTCTAGTGCCATCACGGAAATAGAGATGCTTCCATCTTCATTTGTTAGTTTGAAAAAAGACCCTGTTCGTACTATACTGGCCTTAGCGGATGAAAAAAGGGATCTCCTGTATACTTGTTTTTTTCATCCTTTTTTTCTCCTCCATCCCCATGCGGGCTCAGGAGGCCGAGCCGAAGGACACTCCCAAAGAAACCCAGTTCACTTCTCTCCACAAATCCCTCCTGATCCCAGGATGGGGACAGTTTGCGGAGAAGCGTTACCTCGAAGCTGTGCTTTTTCTTTCAGCCGAGGTCTTTGCCCTCTACAAAGTTTTCGACGCCAATCACAAAGGGAACCAGTACTACGACAAATATAATGAGGCCGAAAATGTTGAGGATGCCGTCAAATACCGGAAATCAACGGAGAAGTACGACACCAGACGCAATCAGTACATTCTTATGGCCATAGGAGTCTGGGCCATAAATTTGATTGACATATATTTCATCGTAAAAAACAAGAAAAAAAACAATCTCAGGTTGACATTGAACAGTGGTGTCCAAAAACTGGCTTTTACGCTTAGCTATCGTTTTTAGCCTTGCCTTCCTGCCGTCTTGTCAGGATCGGCTTTTTGACAATCCCTTTGACCCCGGAGCCGGGGAAGCCGTCTTCGAAGTCGTACACACGATTCAAACTCCAGCCTTAATCCCGTTGGGATTGACCTGGGACGGCAGCACCCTTTGGAATGTGGATGGTTTCAATGAAACGCTCTACAGTCTCAACAGGCAGAGCGGGTCCCAGGTCAGATCGTTGACCTCGGCCCTCAAGGTCACCTCCGGTGTCGCCTATGACGGCCAGGATCTCTGGATCTGCAGCGAAGCTGTTGTCGATGTCTACAAGGTGAATCTTTTAACCGGGGAAATCCAGAAGCGATTAAACCTTCAGAGGGGCTCCTTCACGGCCATTGAATTCGGGTTGGATATGCTGTGGATCGCCGATGTTCTCTCGAACAAGATCCTCCAGGTCGATCCCGATACAGCCGAAATTCTCTCCTCTTTTCCCAATCCCGGAACCCGGGTGGATGGTCTGGCCTTTGACGGAAGTTCTCTCTGGGTGTCGGATATGGCCATGCTCACAATCTATCAGTTGACGCTCGAAGGGGAAGTGGTGAGAACGTTTCTGTCTCCCGGTCAATCTCCCCGTGGATTGACTTTTGATGGGGTTTTCTTGTGGAATGTGGACGGAAACCAGAGAATCTATCAGCTGCAATTCCAGGATTGAACATCATGCGAAAAATTATCTGTCTGGTGATTTTTTGCTGTGCTGTTTTGTCCTGGGGGAGGGCCGCAGAAAAAGTGTTGCTCGAGCTCCAGGGTGATTTTCTGGCCTACAGTTATGACCACAACCAGATCTATGGAGAGGGATTGACCTTCACTTTCGGTCCCTATTCTGTCTCCTGCCAGCGATTGAAAATCGACCTGGCTTCCCGGGCATTCTACGCCTTCGGTGATGTCGAGGTCGAGTCCGTAGACAAGACATTCCATGCGGATGAGTTTTTCTTCAATCCTCAGGAACAGCGGGCGCTGCTTGTCACCTATACTGAAGAATTCCAAATCCAGGTGATCGGCGAGGGCGGGGAGGAAAGTCCCTCCCTACCTCGCGGTGTGCTCGAGGATATCTCCCTGTCCCAAATCCGCCAGTCTTTCCTCTATTTTACCTGCCACACAGTACAGGTAACAGAGGATTTTCAGGTTCTGGGTGAAGGAGTGGTCCTCTATTTGGAAGGATTTGAATCTGTCGGCTTCAAAAAATTCAAGCTTTCTTCAGGATTGAAGCAGCGGATGTCCGGATTTTCGTTGGATAAGATTTGGTTTACGAAATCTCAGGGTTTGATTATCAAGGGCAGTCATCTCATCAGAAGCGGCGACAAGGTCAACAGCCTCACCCAGGTCAACTATGAGGAGCGGTCCGTACTCAAAAACTACACCGGACCAGATCGGCAATTGGATCTTTTGAACTCCACATCCTTACTCCTGGGCAAAGGCTCTAATCTCAGCCTGGCAGGCAACTACAATACCAGCGGTCTCTGGAACGCCAGTCTTGTCTGGAACAGGCGCTGGGGCGAGAGGGTCAACACCAGTTTTGATTTTTCCTATAACAAGCCTATCAATTACAGGGGCGAGGCATGGTTTGGCGTCATGTCCACTGTGAGTGGCGGCAAATACGGAGAATTGTCGGTGTCCGGCCGGTACGAGCTCCAGAACCAGTTCCTGGGCAATCTCATTTACGGCAACACGTTTTTGAACAATTTCAATCTTCTTCTTAACACGACATACTCCCGGATCAAAATCGTCGGCAGCGATGAGTTCTCCGAAATATTGACCGGGGGATTGAGTCTGGCCTATAACTCGAGGATATTCAATCTGTCTACGGACTACTACTTGAACTACGATCTTTTCGGCAGCCAGTTGCTCTCACAACCTCAGCTTCGCTTTGGTATCAATCCCTTCTCCTTTTATGGCGGGATTTTGATTGCCAGTTTGACCAACGTCTTTATCTACAATCATTTGGTTTTCAATGACACTCATGACAGCAACTACAGCAACAACGTGATTTTCAGCCTGTCCACCCAGCCGATATATTTCCGGAAAAACATCTTTTTCTCGATCAATGTTTCGGCGGAGCAGTTTCTGGAGAAAGAAAACCGCAATTTTACCTCAGGAGGATTTATCGGCAACCTGACTTATGAGGTTGTGCGCGGCCTTTTCCTGGAAGGATTTTACAGCCTTCAATCCCGGCGGAGAACCCGGAATTGGCTCATCGAAGGAACCACAAACCAGGATTTGAGCGCACTGGTGAGATTGAATCCTTCTCCTGCGTTGAACACTTGGATTTCTGTGAGTTACGATCCGAAAAATGCTGAGTGGCGACAATCCTTTGCCGATATTTCCTTCGAGATCATCAAGAAATGGCGGTTCCATTCTCTGTTCCACTATGATTTTATGCTGGACAAGCTGAACAATGTGGATCTCTATCTGGTTCGAGAGGCGGGTCGTTTTCAATTGCGGTTTGTCTACAGAAGCCTGTCCAAGCAATTTGTTGTGGAGTTGATTCCACGATGAACAGAATAATTTCTTTGCCGGCCATTCTTTTGACGATCGGTTTTATGGGGAGTTGTCTATCCTTCAGGATTCAGCCCCCGGCTGAACCCGAAAACCAGGTCGAGAGCATTGTCCTCTGCAAGACAATCGAGCAAAGGGAGGACTTGCTCTTTCCCGGAGAATCTCTTGTGGAGTTCAATCCCGCTGAGGGACCGATTCACTGTTATGTCAGGCTGAAATATGTGAGCCGTGCCATTCGATTGAGATGGAAGTGGTATGCGCCCGGAGGAGGCCTGTTCAGAGAAACCAAGGAGGTGACGGTAAACAGGGATCTTGTGTACTTGGAAACCGTAACCGCCTCCGATCACATCGCATTCGAACAGGAAGAGTATGAAGAAGGCCGGTGGACTGTCGTGATCCTGGTCAACGGCGATCTCATCGGCCGCCGCACATTCCAGCTCGCAGGCGACTGATCAGTGTGGTGTGCGCCTTATTTACTGGGGCTGAATTTGGAGATTGCCGTCGGATTGATTCAATTGGGGGTTATCCAGAGTTTTTGGCCCGGATAAATTTTGGAACGGGAATTGAGGCCGTTGAGGCTGAGCAGGACGCTGAGGTTCATTCCGAACTTCTTGGCGATTTTATAAGGTGTGTCCCCTCTTCTGACGGTGTATTGTGTAGCTCCGGATAGCTTGCCCGATGTGATCTCCAGTTTTTGGCCGACGCTCAGGGTGTTGCTTTTCAGGCTGTTTCTTTTCTTGATTTCAGCGACAGATGTGTTGAAGGAGGATGCAATTTTGTAGAGGGAGTCGCCCCGCTTGACGACATAAATGAGTCTTTCGCCTTCTTTGACCAGTTCGCGCGGTTGGCTGTACGAGCTGCTGCCGCCACGCGAAGGTACTTTCAGCCTTTGTCCCGGGTAAATGGTGTAGCGTCTGTTCAGCCTGTTCAACCGGGCTATGGAGGATATGGATGTTCTGTATCGCGAAGCGATCCCGGAAACGGTCTCGCCGCGCCGGACATAGTGAACCACATAAGTTGCTTCCGGAGGAATCCAGCGGGGAAGCGAAAGGATGGTAGCCAGGGTTTTTTCTCCGTACCCGACGGGCACTTTCAGTTCGTATCCTTGATCCGGTGTGGCCTGGTGACGCAGTTCAGGATTGTACTCAGCCAGATCCTGGCTGTCCAAGCCCAGGGTTTGGGACAGGGATGACAGCTTCACGGGGCGGTGAATTTCGACTGTCTCGTAGCGCATCGGGGGATCCGGTGTGGGAAAGGTCATTCCGTATTTTTCAGGATTATTGATGATCAGAAGGGTTGCGATGAACCGGGGAACAAACCGGGCTGTCTCTCTGGGAAGCATGACGAAGAGATCCCAAAAGTTGTCGAGATATTTCACTCTTTGATTGCGTATCACCCTTTGCACGCGAAATTCGCCGCAGTTGTAGGCCGCAAGGGCTGTGGTCCAGTCCCCGAAAAAGGAGTGAAGCTCTTTGAAGTATTGGAGGGCTGCCCGTGTGGCTTTATCCGGATCCATTCTCTCGTCGATCCAGCGGTCGCGCTTTAGACCGAAGCGGTAACCTGTCGAGGAAATAAATTGCCAGAGGCCGAGTGCTCTGGCACGTGAGTAAGCCTTGACTTTGAACCAGCTCTCGATCATGGGCACCCAGGCGATCTCTTCGGGCAGGCCTTCCTTTCTTAACTCCTCGAGGATCATTTCTCGATAACGTCCTGATCTTTGATAGCCAGCCAGAAAGGCTTTTCGCTCTGTGGTCTGGAAGCTTTTGATCTCTCTGAGGACGTATTTGTTCTCTTCCAGCGGGATGGAACGGTGGTTCTCTCCTGTGGCGATGAGATGGGAGGCGTAGATTTCCTGGATCCTCTGGGCGATGAGCAATCGCAGATCATTTTTTTCTTGATTGAGCGGTGAATCCTGAGGGAGATCCAGTTTGAGCAGCAAGCTGTAGGATTCATCGAGAGCAGCCAGGGCGGTGTCGATATCGACTCTTTCCCATGCGATTTGTGAGTCCTGGTAGGCAGACAGAGCCTCTTCGAGAACCGCAGAGGGATCGAGCTCCGCCGACTCCTCCTTCTCTTCTGTCGCATTTTCCACAGGAGGCATCTCTTCTTTCTCTTGCTTTTCGAGAGGTTCGTCTTCGACGGGCGGAGGCGTTTCCGCCGGCTCAACCACCTGTCGAGGCTGCTCCTGCGCTTCTTCCGGGCTCGGTTCGACAGAGGGGGGTTGTGTTGCAGGCTTCGGCCCTGAGGAACAGCTCCAAAAGGCCGCCAATAGAGCCAGGCCTAAAACGAATATGTGTAAAAGTTTGATAAGCTTCACTTTTTTTCTTTAGAAAGAATACTTTATAGCATGTCACGCCTGTTGAGTCAACTTCGTGTCACCATTCATGTGCACCACGTTCTCGAATCCCAGGATATAATTTAGTCGTTTCTGATGCACAATGTTGGCGCCCGTCTTTTCCGAGTGGGTTAAGGCACACATAGGTGTAAAGCACACCCAAGGTGTTCGATTCTGCGAAGTCTAAGCCGTTCAGGGGGAATTAGCTTCTTCTTCAGCGATTTCCAGAATGACTTGATCGGCAAGCGCCAAGCCCTTTTCTTTGCTTTCGAATTCATTATCGATCTGCATTTGATAGAGCCGGTCCAGTATCCGGCCCATAGCAGGTCCTGGCAAAACGCCTTTGTCGATGAGATCGCGCCCCAGTATGATGGGCTTCAGGTTTTCTTTGGATATTTTCAGCTCTTCAAACTTGTCGAGGAGCCATCGACCCTGTTCATCAAGACTGTCGATTGGAGCCTCACTTCTTCCCGCCCTGTCTGCCACATCGAGATAAGCGAGGAGTTCAATCTCACCATTCATGTCCGCGTTCAGGCGATTGAATGCTTTTTTGGTTATAACCTCTCGGTTCTGCCACAGTTCGGACGCCCGGTGGTGGCACCTGATGAGCGCGAGAACCGTTTTTCTCAGGTTGTAGCCTTTCCAGGAAAATATTTTAAACCGGTCAAAAACATCTTCCGTGATTTTTTCCCCGGTGATGTCATGGCCGTGGGTGATGATCACCATTCTCCCTTTTTTGAATTCCCACTGGGTAGTGGTGACCTTGCCAGAGTCGTGATAGAGCGCGGCCAGGAGTAATGCCAGCTTTCTCGGTTCGTCCAATCCTATTTTGTCGGCCAGCCTCTTGGCCTGATCCACGGTGATTTTTGTGTGCTTCCAGACGGTGTGGTGTCCGTACTGGTCCTTTTCGGGGTGGAAGATGGAGTCTTGAATGGTGAGTGTCAGACGGTAGAGGGCCGGGAAAAGCTGGCGCAGCGTATCCAACACAAAGAGCTCCTCCAGGCCGACAGATGGTGCCGGCGATTTGAGAAGGATTTTGTAAAGTTCCTCATTCACTCTCTCTGCACTCAAACCGGAGACATCTATCCCCTTGGCCACTTTGTAGAGGGCCGGGTCGATTGAAAACCCGAGGACTGAAGCGAAGCGAGCAGCCCGCAGAACTCTCAGGGGATCTTCAGGAAAGGACTTGGGATTTGTCAGGCGCAGGATTTTGTTCTGGATATCCGAAATCCCGTCGAGGGGATCGATGATTTCACAATCAGTCAGCCGGAGGGCAATACTGTTGCAGCGAAAATCACGCCGAATGAGGTCCTCTTCGAGTTGCAGATTGGGATCGGCGGCAATGACAAAATCTTTGTGGCCCCGGATGGGTGTCTTCTTAGGGTGATCAGTTCGCGGAAGGGCAATATCGTACGTCCGGCCCTGTGTCGTGAATTTGATGACACCGAAACTCTTTCCTACCAGGTCAACTTTACCCTGAGGTTTGAGCTTGTCGATGAGCTGTTCCACAGGATAGCGGCGCACCAGCAGGTCAATTCCTTCATTTTGGGCGCATCCTAACAAACTATCCCGGACGTAGCCTCCGACAATGTGCACATGTTCACCGAAGAGTCGGATGAACATGTCTTTCTCGGGGAAGGAGATCTGAAGTTTCATTGTTTTCTATTATACGAATAGAAAAACCAAAATACCAGCGTACGGGGTCGGACTTTGATAAGGTGAATAATTCAAGTCTGAACTCTCTCCGCGACGGAAGTTTTTCAGCTTATCAAAGCCTGACCCCAAGGGTTGTCGTTTTGGGAGTATTGGTGTATCCTAGATGCTCGTGTCTTCAGGAGAAAAATGATGAAAAAGGCTATTTTCTGTTCGATTCTGTTGCTCGTGCTGTCGCAGACTGTTCTATCCTTCTCTCCGGAGGACGACCTCCAAATTTCTCTGAGAGAGAAGCAGGTCCAGGAGCTAAGTCCAGCGGGTCTCAAGCTGGTTTTTTACATCACAATCAAAAATATATCGTCAAAAACCTATTATCTATCGAGATACACCTACAGATTTGTTGTCAATCAGCAGGAATACCTCCAGATGCAGACGAGCCTTGACAACACGATAAGGATTAATGCCGGGGATGAAACCTTGATCGCCCTGCCGGTTAAAATCACCTACAGGCTTTTGTTCCAGACGATCCCCGGTCTTCAGAATAGATCTAGGGTTCAGTGTTATTTGACGGGCATGCTCGCCTTTGCCGATAAAAAAAAAGAGAGAGGGAGACTGCCCTTTTCCTTCTCGGCTGAATTCCCGCTGTTCAAAGAACCCCAGCTGCAGCTTGTAGGGCTCACGATTAGAGCCCTGACGATCGGGGGGGCTGACCTGTCCTTCGAACTTCAGATTCAGAACAACAACGATTTCGAACTCCTGCCCGAACGGATTAATTATAAAGTTGCCGTCGGCGGGCATCCGATCGGGGATGATCATGTTCGCGGTGATAAAAGCGTGGCCGCTCAGGGAGAAAAGATCTTCTCGCTTCCTTTCTTGTTGAATTTCTTCGAAGTCGGAAAGGATGTTTACGCCTTTCTCCGGCAGGATAGTGTCTCCTGTCAGCTTTCCGGCGAGATAGAGATCAGGACCATCTGGGGGAAAATTGTCATCCCCTTTGACAGGGATCAGCACGTCACCGTAAAAAAAACGGACTGACCATGGCTTTCCCGTTGTAAAATCAGCCTATCGGATCATGATCAGCATCATCATCCCCACCTACAACCGGGCTTTATTTTTGCACGAAGCCATCCGCTCTGTGCTCAATCAGGATTATCTCGCTTCCAAAAAGCCCGGGAAGGATTATGAACTCATCATCGTCGATGATGGCTCCATCGATAATACCGAGCGAATTGTCAAAGACTTTGGTGACCGGCTGTCTTATGTGCAGCAGGGGCACCGGGGCGTCAGCGCCGCCCGCAACACGGGTCTCGATCTGGCCAGGGGTGAGCACATTGCGTTTCTGGACTCCGATGATCTCTGGAAAGAGCATAAGCTGAGTGTTCAAATGAGCTTGATGGTAGCGCTTCCAGGTACGCCGCTCTGTTACACCGATGAAATCTGGATCAGGGATGGAGTCTTTGTTAACCCGAAGGCGAGGCACCGCAAGTATTCGGGCTGGATATTCGATAAAGTCCTGCCTCTCTGTCTTCTCAGCCTTTCTTCGGCGCTCTTTTGCCGTGAGGTTTTCGAAGAAGTCGGGCGGTTTGACGAAAGCCTTCCCGCGTGCGAAGACTATGATTTAGGGATTCGATTGGCCCACCGGTATCCGATCCGTTTTATTGACAGCTTCCTGATTATCAAGCGGGGAGGGCATGCCGATCAGCTATCCAGGAAGTACTGGGGAATGGACAGATTCAGAGTCAAGGCTCTGGAAAAAGCCTTGAGGCTCGACTTGACGCTACATCAGCGGGAACTCGTCAAGAGAGAAATCGTAGCCAAATGCCAGGTGCTGGTGGAGGGCTTTGCAAAACGGGGAAAAACCAAAGAAACAGAATTTTTTCGGAGTAAAATGGCCGCTTACGGCTGAAGCGGATGAAATAAGGCTGATGGTGAAAAGCAGGCGGCCTTGGGACAAGGTCCGCCCGCTTTTTGTCGCGAATCAATTCTTGACGGCCTGAGGCCGGAAGAAACTAAAACCAGTAATTCACACCAATAGTGATTTGATAACCACTGAGGTCGTGATTGGTGAAATCGACAAACGTGTCCGATATATCGCCCGAACCGACAAAATACTTGAATTCTCCCTCAATGCTGATCCTGTTGGCTATGGGGAACATGACACCACCGAATACATTCCAGCCAAATGCCAGCTTGTTATCCACACGGGCATCTGTGGGGATGACCGGATACCCGATGACCCATTCCTCCCGTTGAACATCCCAGAATTCGACCGGATCCGAGAAGTCAACCATATCACCCTGAATCCTCACCGTGAAGAGGATGAGACTGGCTGCGCCGCCAACGTAGGGGATCACTCCTCCTCTTCGTCCCATCGGGGTGATTTTCAATCCGATTGAAATGGGTGTTTGGGAGACAGTGAAGATGTGGGAGATGGGATTTCCTTGCCCGTAATCGAACGCAAACGCTTCATCATCAACGATATCACTGACATAGTCTGTGTAGATTCCCATTTTCTTTTTGTTGTACGAATCCAGGCTGAGGATCAGGCTGAACTGGTTGTTCATGAAGTACTCATAGCTGAAACTGAAGACAGTATCTTGAAAATCGGATTTTTTGAAATCCATATTCTCGAACTCGATCTGCCACAAATCGCTATCCATGCTCGCCCGGGGGATGAAATACCCTACCCTGAAGGTGAACAGATCCGAATAGGCAAAAGCCGGAATTAGGAGGATAAATGCCACAAACACAATCAAATATTTCTTCATTTTCAATCTCCTCTGTTGAAATCAACAGCAAAATCTATGCCAAAATGTTTTCACTCTTGTTCTGGGGAAAGCCTTTTGTCCTTCCTGTTCCAAAAAAAGGTCAACTGTCCCTTTCTTTCATTGTTAGGCGAGAATACGGTTATAGAATAGATACCGTTGCGAGTCAACCCCTGGGCACAATATAATCTATAGAGAGGGACGGAATTGACTGTTTGGGTTTTGCTGTTTACTATGGATGTGTGATGGATACTCAGATTATTCAGGCCGACTCCGGGAAGTATCTGCCCGGCGAAATCAAACGCATTGTTCGGATCTTGATAGATGACGGTGTGGTTGTCTATCCCACAGACACTTTTTATGGGCTCGGAGTCAACTGTTTTTCGCCGGAGGCCATCGGCAAAGCCTATCGCCTCAAAAAAAGAAATCCTGCCAAGCCGATGTCGGTTGTCATCGCCCATAGAAACATGCTCCCCTCTGTTGTGAATGACATCCCTCACCTCTTTGAATCTTTGGCATCAGTATTCTGGCCAGGCCCCCTCACACTTGTCCTTCGTGCCAACCCTTCCGTGCCGGCAGTCCTGCTCGGATCTCAGGACACGATAGGGGTGCGGCTCCCGGATCATGCCTGGGTGAGAGAGCTGGTGAATGCAGCCGGATTTCCTGTAACGGCGACCAGTGCCAATCTCACCGGTGATGTAGAAATATCCGATCCCCTGGAGGCCATTCGCGTTTTTCAGGGCAAGGTGGATTGCATTGTCAATGGCGGCATGACCCGCGGAGGACTGTCCTCGACTATCGTGGACTTGACAGCCAAAAAGCCGCGCATTCTAAGACAGGGAGCCATCCCGGCATCTCACTTAGAAGAATTTTGGACTTGAACTGCTTTGGAGAGATAATACCGGGTGTGATCTAGCTCACTTTGGATCCGGGGGGAATATCTTCGACAAAAAACGGGATATAGGCCTTTCCCTCTAAATCGGCGGCCAGGAGCATGGCTTTCGATTCGACTCCCCGGATGACCGCTGGCTTGAGGTTGATGATCACGATGAGTTTTTTTCCCACCAGGTCTCCTGGAGCATAGGTCTCGGCGATCCCCGCGACCATCTGTCTCTGCTCATTGCCCAGATCGATGACGATCTTGAGGAGTTTATCCGTTCCCTCCACTCTTTCTGCTTCGAGAATTTCTGCAACTCTCAGATCCATTCTTTTGAATTCGTCAAAGGTGATGATATCCATTTTTTCCTCCTTCACGGTTTTGGTCGGCGTCCTATCCTCTTCCTCCAGAAAGTCTTTCAAGCTTATCCTCGGAAAGAGCGGCTCTGGCTTCTGCATCTTCCCGCAGGCCTCAAAATCCTCGAATCGAAGTCCTTCGAACATCGTCTCGGCGATTTGTCTCTTTTCCCCGAGGTATTCCCAGGTTTTTGATGCTGATTCCGGCATGACGGGAAAGACAAAATAGGCAATGGTCCGGATTGCAGCTGCTGCCTGGAACAGCACGCGGCCCAGTCTCGCTCTTTGGGACTCTTCTTTGGCCAGTATCCAGGGTTCGTTCACTGCCAGGTACCTGTTGACACTGTTGAGATAGGCCCAGGTTTCTTCCAGAGCTCTGTTCAGCACAAAGTCCTCGTAATGGCTTTGGACCTGGTTCTTGACTGTTTCAAACTCCAGCCGCAGCTGAATATCCGCATCATTTTCATCCGAAATATCCCGAAGCTGCCCGCCAAAATAGTTATGGATCATGGTCAGTGTTCTCTGCACCAAATTACCCAGGTCGTTGGCCAGATCAGAGTTTACACGATGGACAAATCCCTCGTGCGAGAAATTTCCGTCCAGTCCGATAGGAATTTCGCGCAGGAGAAAGTAACGCAGCGGATCCGTTCCAAAGGTGTTCAGAATGAGATAGGGATCGAGCACGTTTCCCTTGGATTTGGACATTTTCGTCTCATCCCTCATCCACCAGCCGTGTCCTAACACTGTTTCGGGCAACGGAAACCCTCCGGCCATCAGGAAGGCCGGCCAGTATATGGCATGGAAGCGGAGAATGTCTTTGCCGATGAGGTGGACGTCCGCCGGCCAGAATTTTTCATACTGGGGCATGTTCCAGTCGTAGCCGATACCTGTTAAGTAGTTGTTCAGAGCATCGAACCAGACATAGATGGTGTGCTTCGGGTCATTGAGGATAGGAATTCCCCATTTGACCGTGGTTCGCGTCAGGCTCAAATCCTTGAGTCCTTGACCAACAAAACTCTTGACCTCGTTCATCCGTGTCTGTGGCCGCACAAAGGTGGGGTTGTTTGTGTACAGCTCGAGAAGTTTATCCTGGTAAGCTGAAAGCCTGAAGAAATAGGTTTCCTCGGCCAGTTTGCCTGCCGGTTTTCCGCAGTCAGGACAGATTTTTTCTCCGCTTTCCTCTAGGGGTATATCATCTGAGAGGAAACATTCGTCGGAGATGCAGTAGTATCCCTCATAAGTTCCCTTGTAGATATCACCCTTGTCCAACAGTCGCTGGAAAAGCTTTTGGACCGTCTTTTCGTGAGATTTGTCTGTGGTGCGAATGAAATAGTCGTAGTCAATGTTGAGATCTTTCCACAAGGCTTTGGTTCTCTTTACATTTTTGTCCGCCAGCTCTTTGGGCTTCACGCCAGCTTCTGCCGCTGCCTTCTCCATTTTTTGGCCGTGTTCATCCGTTCCCGTCAGGAAAAACGAATCATAACCGGCCAATTTTTTGAAACGGCTGATTGCGTCGGCAACGATGGTGGTGTAGGCGTTCCCGATATGAAGAATATCGTTCACATAGTAGATGGGCGTTGTTATGTAGAAGGTCTCCTTAGAGCTCTTTCCCACCGGGGATTCCTCCTTTGATTAGAGTCATGGCTTCGACGCGGGTGGCATGGCTGCTGCGGAAAGATCCTCTGACTGCTGATGTCACGGTCAGGGATTTGGGTTTTTTAGCTCCTCTCATGGACATGCACATGTGCTCGGCTTCGATAACGACCATCACTCCCAGGGGTTTGAGCCGCTCGTTGATGAGGTCGGCAATCTGTTTGGTGAGTCTTTCCTGCACCTGGAGACGGCGTGCATAACTCTCCACCACACGGGCAATCTTGCTGAGGCCCACTATACGTCCTTCTTTGGGAATATAGGCCACATGAGCCACGCCGGCAAAAGGAAGCAAGTGATGTTCGCACATCGAGTATAGAGGGATATCTTTGATGATCACCATTTCGTCGTGTTTTTCTTCTTGGATGATCTTCATGTGAACGGCCGGGTCCTCGGCCAGACCGCCCAGGATTTCCTTGAACATTCTGGCCACTCTCTTGGGCGTCCTCTGGATGCCAGGACGGGCCGGATCCTCTCCAATCCCTTCCAGGATAGATTTTACACCTACTTCGATCTTTTGAAGGTCCACGATCTTCGTTTTAGGCTTAGATCCTTTGTTCCGACCCTTCGGGAGGTGCGCGTCTTTGGTCATATCTGTGTTGTCTCCGTATTGTGTTTGAAGTACTCGCTCTTGGCCAGTTCCATGATTTTTTTTATGGGCATTTTCTGTTTTTCAGCCAGCTTCAAGCAATCGGCGTACTCCGGCTGGATATTCACTTCCTCACCCTCTAGATAGGCAACTTTGACCGGAATTTTTTCCCCGAGAATACTGACCTGGACGATCTTGCGTTCCAGGATTCGTCTGCCCACGGGATAGTACCGGACTCCGATGGAGCTGGTTTCTTCGAAAATGGCCCTGACCAGGTTGTCCATTTTGGCCAGCTCTGCCAGAACGGTCAATTTTGTGGCCTGTCTGTTTTTTTTCATCATAACTGGCGTGAGAAATACATCTAGGGCTCCCAGCATGAACGCCTTATCGTAAAAATTGGCCAAGATCTGAGGGGTGGAGTCGTCGATATTGGCCTCTATTTGGTAAACATCCTTGTCCGACTTGAAATCCTCTTCCTTGCCCCAAAATACCCGCAGGATGTTTGGAAAATCGGAGAAATCCCGGCCTCCGGCTCCACAGCCAATTTTTTCATAGCAAATCTCTGGAAAAGGCATGAATTTCTCGACAAGAGTGGCGGCAATCGCCGCCCCGGTGGGGGTGACCAATTCCTGTTTCACCCAGGCTGAATAGGCGGGGATACCTTTGAGCAGTTCGGCCACAGCGGGCGGAGGAACCGGAAGGATCCCGTGGGATGATTTTACCCATCCGCGCCCCACATTCAAGGGTGAAGCATAGAAGGCGCGGATATCAAGCTGATGCACGAGATAAGAGCAGCCCACGATGTCGATGAGAGCATCGTCGGCACCCGCTTCGTGAAGGTGCGTGTCAGCAAAGCTACGGCCATGGACGCGGGCTTCGGCTTCGAAGAGATTCTTGAAAATATCCAGGGACATTTTCTTGACCTCATCGGCCAGGGGTGCATTGTTGATCAGGTTTTCTATGTCGGCCCATTTGCGGCTGGACGACTTTGTTTCCTGGACTTTCACATCCACCTTGAGTGCCCGGAGTGAAGATCTCTTTGTTTCAGTAATCCGGATATCGACCGGGAGCTTCAGCTTGGCCATGTTCTCTTGAAAAAGATCGTGGGGCACGCCAAGATCGAGCAAGGCGCCCAGAACCATGTCGCCGCTCATCCCGGCCACAGCGTCAAAATAGATAAATTTCATTTGTCTGTTCATCGCTAATGCTGGAGTGCATGGGACAACTCATTGTCGATCAGAGGCAGGATTTCACCGGAATTCCCTCTAAAGGAAAAGTCGGTGTAGACGGTAAGAGGAGTGGGATTCGGGTTGATTTCCACAATCTTGGCTCCCGCGTCTGCAGCCGCGATCGGCAACGAGGCTGCCGGCTGGACGACGGCCGAAGTCCCCACCACGAACATCACTTCGCAACTTGAACTCAGCGCAAAGGCCTGCTGGATGACGGCCGGATCGAGCGATTCGCCGAACCAGACAACATGCGGCCGCTGCATGGCCCCGCAATCCGGGCAACGCGGAGGATTTTCAGTCAGAGGCGTTTCATGGTTTTCTCTTATTGTCCCTTCTTTTGTACAGCGCAATTTCCAGATGTTTCCATGGAGTTCGACAATATTCGTTGAACCTGCCTTGGCGTGAAAGCCGTCGATGTTCTGCGTGATCACGGTGAAGGTTGGAAAGATGCCTTCCCACTTGGATAGCATCCTGTGTCCGTCATTGATATCTTTGGCCCCTATGATTCCTCTGCGCCAGTCGTACCATTCCCAGACAAGCTCGGGATTTTGGGCAAAGGCCTGGGGTGTGGCCAGCTGTTCGGCCCGGTAATTTTTCCAGAGTCCGTCCTCACCACGAAAAGTAGGAATTCCGGATTCAGCTGAAATTCCGGCGCCAGTCAGAACCGCCACCCTGGAGGTCTTGTTGAGAATGTCGACTAATTGGCGTATTTTCTGTTCGTTATCCATGACATTTCCTTCTGCCATAGTCTAACGAAATTGCCCGCAAAACTCAAACGGCTTTAGAAAAAGCACGGCTAGTCAATGTCTGTTTTCGTCGAAGACCCCACCACCCACCCTATGCTCCTCAAACAGATATTGACTAGCCTTCACCGGTACATGCTATCGGCTCGAGTCAACCAGGACGAGACCCCTTGTAGCGGTTCGAAAGGTTAAAACTTGTAGTGCCGGCTGCCTTTGCTCCTCAAACAGACTTTGACATGTCTAGGCAGGGCCCAGAGTCGTTTTCGCCGTTCAAGCTTTCCATGCGGCTCGACTAGGCCTAAAAACCCTGAAGCAGTGATCAAAGATTGAAATTTGTATGTGCATTCAAGCTTGACATTCGAATTTGTGGGACTAAACGCGTTTGTCATTAATCGTAAGGCAAATCTGGAAATTGCGCGTATCTTGACTTGTTTATGGATTAAGTATATACCAGTACTCTCTTTCCGGCTTCATATGAAGACCGTGATTCTGGCGATTCAGACGTTTTGGCGGATGTGCCCCCACGGAAGACTCTTCAAAAGGAGGGAATTGACCTGATGATTGACGATAAACGGCCCAAAGCGGGAATAGGACTTCTGGGAGGAACGGGACTCTATCAAATTGAAGGACTGGAAGTCCTCGAGGAAGTCGAGCTGGACACCCCTTTCGGAAAACCCTCGGACGCCTTCATCGTCGGTGCCTTGGAGGGAAAAACCATCGCCTTCCTCAGCCGCCACGGGCGAGGACATCCGCTTCTGCCCTCTGATATCAACTACAGAGCCAACATCTACGCATTCAAAATGCTTGGAGTAGAGAGGATCATTTCGACCAATTCTGTCGGCTCGCTCAAGGAAGAACTGAAACCCAGAGATATTGTTTTCGCCGATCAGTTTTTTGACCGAACGCACCGGAGACGGTCCTTTTTTGGAGAGGGGATTGCCGCCCATATCAGCTTTGCCGATCCTGTTTGTGGTGAGCTTTCACAGATTCTCTTCCGGGCCGGTCAGGAACTGGGTTTATCCGTTCATCCCAAAGGGACGTACATCTGCATCGAAGGGCCTCAATTTTCCACCAAAGCCGAATCCAACATCTACCGCTCCTGGGGATGTGATGTCATCGGCATGACCAGTGTCACCGAGGCCAAACTCTGCCGCGAGGCGGAGATTTGCTATGCTCCCATGTGTCTAGTCACGGATTACGATGTTTGGCACGAGACCGAAGAGACGGTCACCATCGAGATGATCATTGGCAATGTGCAGAAGAATATCCAAAGCGCCAAAGCCGTCATTAAAAAAGCAATCGCCATGCTTCCACCCCGGGAGCAGGCCCAGTGCGGCTGTTCTGAAGCCCTGGGAAACTGTATCGTGACCCAGACGGATAAGATTGCCAAGGAAGCGCGGGAGCGGCTGCAGCACATTATCGGAAAATATGTTTGAGGGAAACGGACTGCCATGAGTTTTGTCGTGGTCGGAACCTTTAACCTGGATTCCATCGAAACTCCGCAGGAAACCCGGGAGCGGATCGTCGGTGGTTCCGGAACCTACTGCTGTTTGGCTGCGAGCTATTTCACCCGGCCCCAAATTGTTGGAGTGGTCGGCGAGGACTTTCCCCAGGAGATCTTGGAGCACTTCAGGAATCGCGGCGTGGACACACGAGGACTTGAAGTGAGGCCGGGAAAAACCTTTTTCTGGAGGGGGCGTTACGCAGAAGACCCCAACAAACGAACCACACTGGCCACAGAGGTGAACGTGTTGAAGGGGTACAGACCTCAAATACCCGTGGAATACAGGGATGCTGAGATCCTTTTTCTGGCCAACATCGATCCAGAGCTTCAAGAGGGAATTCTTTCTCAGGTCAGAAATCCAAAGATGGTCGCCATGGATAGCATGAATTTCTGGATCCGAACCAAGCCGAATTCACTTTTGTCCGTGATGGAGAAAGTGGATGTGTTCTTTGCCAACGATGAAGAGATCAGAATGCTTACCGGGGAATCGAACTTGGTCAGGGCAGGAAAACAAATCCTGGAAAGCGGCCCATCTGTCGTGGTTCTCAAAAAGGGCGAGCACGGTGTATTGCTCTTCAGTGAGGATTATGTTTTTGGCATTCCGGCCTACCCGAGCGAGCAGGTCGTGGACCCGACTGGAGCTGGTGATTCTTTCGGAGGCGGATTTTTGGGCTATTTAGACAAAATTCAATCCTATGGCGAGAAGGATATTCGTATCGCAGCTGTTTACGGGAGCGTTATGGCTTCTTTTGTCATCGAGGATTTCGGCATCGAGCCTTTCAAAACACTCTCAAAGACCCAAATCGAAGACCGCTTTGTTGAATTTCAGAAACTCGTCTCTTTCTAAAAGGAATACCAGCTGCGCAGCCAGAACTTTCAGTGTATTCATGAAGCCTATCCGGGTGACCGAGATCCCTCTTCAAACGGCGGCAGAGTTTTCTTGGATTTATCGGGGTGGACCGCGATGGTCTCGGTGAGAGAAATTGATTGATTGAATCTTAATAATCGGGTATAATTCGTATTTATTCAATCACCTCTTTTTGACGATAGTATCCCCTGTTATAACTCAAATAGAGGAATGTATGCAGATGAATGACAGGCTAGAAAAGAAGCGGAACATCGGGATCAGTGCGCACATCGATTCCGGAAAGACGACACTGACCGAGCGGATGCTGTTTTATGCCAAAAAGATCAGACGGATCCATGAAGTGAAGGGCCGGGACGGGGTAGGTGCCACCATGGATTCGATGGAGCTGGAAAAGGAGAGGGGGATCACGATCGCCTCTGCGGCCACATCTGTCCACTGGATAGACCATGTCATCAACATCATCGATACACCCGGCCATGTGGATTTCACGATCGAGGTGGAGCGCTCCCTCCGAGTTCTGGACAGCGCTGTTCTTGTCCTCTGTTCTGTGGGAGGTGTCCAATCGCAAACCATCACCGTGGACCGGCAGCTCAAGAGATACAACGTTCCGCTCATTGTTTTTATCAATAAGTTGGACAGAATCGGTGCCAATCCTTTTCAAGTGACGGAACAGCTCAAGGAACGCCTGGGTCACAATCCGGTTTTGATGCAGATTCCGATCGGGCTCGAAAATAAACTTGAAGGCCTTGTCGATCTCGTGTCCATGAGAGCCGTTTATTTTGATGGGGATGATGGCGAAAAAGTGAGACAGGAAGACATTCCTTCTCACCTTAGAGACGAAGCCATACAGAGAAGGGAAGAAATGCTTGACGCCGCTTCCCTTTTTTCGGATGAGCTCACCGAGGCCATCCTCGAGGGAGAGGAGACCGAAGCCCTCATAGTTGAGGCCATCCGGAAGGGTACGGTAAGCCGCAAGCTGACGCCTGTCTTGATGGGATCGGCATACCGGAACAAGGGTGTGCAGCCTCTGCTTGATGCTGTTGTGCGCTATCTCCCCAACCCAGGCGAGGTGAAGAACTTTGCCCTGGACTTGGATAAGGATGGCAGAGAAATCGGGCTGGTGCCAGACTTGAAGGAACCCAGTGTGGCTCTGGCATTCAAACTGGAGGATGGGCCCTACGGGCAGCTCACCTATATCCGTGTCTACCAGGGAGAGATCAGCAAGGGCGCCAAACTCTTGAACACTCGTTCCGGAGAAGAGTTCCGGGTCGGCAGATTGGTAAAAATGCATGCCGATACCATGGAGGACATTGTTCAGGCTGAAGGCGGAGACATTGCCGCCCTTTTCGGCATTGATTGCCAGTCCGGGGACACCTTTGTCTCTCCCGGATTAAATTATGCCTTGACGTCCATTTTCGTTCCTGATCCGGTGATTTCTTTGGCTGTCAAGCCAAAAGACAGCCACAGTGCCAACAATCTGGCCAAGGCTCTCAACCGTTTTGCCAAGGAAGACCCGACCTTCAAGACTCACATCGACCCGGAATCCAAGCAGACGATAATTCAAGGGATGGGGGAGTTGCACCTGGATATCTACATCGAGCGAATGAAACGGGAGTACAGGGCCGAAGTCGAAACAGGAAAACCACAAGTTGCCTACCGGGAAGCGATCAGCCGGATGGCTGAGTTTGATTACACCCACAGAAAACAGACCGGCGGTGCCGGACAGTACGGACGGGTCATCGGCCATATCGAGCCTCTCACCGAAGGCGCCTACGAATTCGTGAACAATGTCAAGGGAGGAAACATTCCCAGAGAATTCATTCCTTCCTGCGACAAAGGATTCCAGAAGGCGCTGGAAAAAGGACCGCTCATCGGATCCCCAATCACGGCTGTCAGGGTTGTCTTGATCGACGGTCAGGCCCATGCTGTCGATTCCTCAGACCTGGCTTTTCAGACGGCAGCCAGGGTTGCTTTTGAAAAAGCCTACAGGCAAGCTCAACCCGTCATCCTCGAGCCGGTCATGAAGCTTTCCGTCGAGAGCCCTTCGGAATTCGTCGGCAGCGTTTTTTCCAGTGTTATTCAAAGGAGAGGAATTATAATCAGCTCGACCGAGGACCGCCGCTTTGCGCGGGTGGATGCTGAGGTGCCTCTTGCAGAGATGTTCGGTTATGCCACGATGCTCCGCTCCCTGACTCAGGGAAAGGCGGAGTTCACCATGGAATTTCTCAAGTACAGGAAGGTTCCGCTTGATATCGCCGAAATACTGAAGGCAGAATACCATGATTCCCTAAGGTAGGAATCTTGGCCTGCGAGTTAAGGAGGCTGGCGAATGATTAAAAAAGAACTCATACAACGAAGCCCCCTGAGAATTTTGGAAAAAGCCATTCACGGAGGCCTGGGGAAGGGGAATAT
>Ga0180431_10001264_pt1 | contig 35602 bp, 60 predicted proteins | sample SS_ome_11_FD_132459 | JGI IMG/M metagenome (GOLD analysis project Ga0180431, IMG submission 132459) | Hypersaline lake sediment archaeal communities from the Salton Sea, California, USA - SS_1_MS_1 metaG | ecosystem: Environmental > Aquatic > Non-marine Saline and Alkaline > Hypersaline >... | reverse complement strand
GAACATCATCCGAACTCCTTTATCAATAGATAACCCCGGTTATAAGTATTCTCTAACCGGGGTCAATCATTTTTTAAATGATTTTTTAATTAAATATTGAAGTCAGTAATTATGGTCCTGATTGGTGAATGATAGGAGCCTCTGAACTTCGGTATCAAGTGCTCTGGTGTGTCCAGATCAAACAGAGTCTTCCTCAGTTTCTTGTACCGAGCCGCAAACTCAAGCCAATGCCCCTCGTCATCTTCCCACAACAGAGCTCTTCTCCAAGCCCTGTCGAACTTCTCCAGGCTTCTTCTATCGAACACAGCTGATCCTTACTGCAAATATCCCTAGCCAGCTGACTCCTCATACGTCTCTAGTGAATGTAGGCACGGGGCGGTCGTCTTCGTCCTCGATAGAGAACCCCTCGTGGTCGTCTTCAATTTCCTCATAATCGGAATCTTCTGACCCATATGTTATCTCGATCAACCTATCCAAATACCACATAGCCTTCTCCAGGTCCTCTCGACCTCCCTTGCGCCTGTGGCGACACACATACTTGACAATCGATGCCTCATGAAACGAGAGCTTCTGGGATTCCACCAAATCAATCGGCTGGATGTCCCTGTCGTCTCCCTTGTACCATTCTGGCCTCATCTGCACTCCTACTGGCTCAAAAGAATCATAACAATTAACCCTACACATGTGAATATGGTCGTAAACATCAGACCATACATTTTACCCATCTCTCTTCTTATCTCTTTGATGTTCTGCCTGGTGTCTATTAGCTCATCCATTATAGCACCATTATACTGAATAACGTAATTGATCAGCCTCTCCAGGTGGTCATCTGTGCTCTTGCAGATGCCTGCCAGGGACTGCTTGGTGTCCTCAATATGTGCGCCTATGGTGAGTTCAGCATGCTCCAGATCCTTCTGGATTTTCCTCGTACTTGCCATGTGATTCCCCTCATATAGAATTTGACCTCATTTTTCATTCCGCTTATCCTTGTAATGCTCCCAAAGTCCATGCTGCTTATCGTAGCGGTATCCTCTTGGATGATCCCAAATCTCATCTTCACTGTTCACAAAAATGTGGCCTTTTCCCTGGCACCAATCACATATCTTAGCTGTCTTTCTTTTTATTACTGCGCCCTTTGTTGTCGTACCCGCTCCCTGGCACTGCGGACATGTTATCTTTTCCCAACGGCGAGTTGGCATACGGATTCCCCTCGAAACGAACTATTACTTTCGTGACCATTTACGTATGTCCTCTTCTTTACAATGACCATACCAATGTTTGCCGTCTTTAGCGAAATTCCAATTTGTCTCTGCCTCAGTCGCCTCAATTAATACTATGTCTGCTAATCTATCTATATCGTCTCTCAGCTGTTGCCGGAGTATTCTTCTTGTCTTGCGGGAAGCCCTACGCTTGTCCTGCTTTTCACTGTCAGCACAGGTCATCCCTGATATTGGAGTCTTCTTATACGACCTACTCATCATCTTCCTCTGAATGCTCAATAACTGAATCAACATCATATGCCAACTCAGCCAGAGAATCCATACATGCACATTTCTGATTCTGGTCTTCGCAATACTTATCTAACGCATCTGTTTCCCTGCCTGTACCACACCAACAAGTCTTGGGATCTTTAATGATAGGCCAGGTAGCGTGATCCACATTAACACTCATCTGCATCTGTCCAGCCAAGTCTTGCTTGGGTACTGGGATCGGAATTACTGTAGGGGGCTTGGCCCTGCAGTAATGGATCTCATTGTCACCGTTAACCTCAGTATAAAGGAACTTACATGTTTCACAATAAATCATACTAATCATCCTTGTCATTGGCCCCCTTCTTGGGAGCTCTCACACGTTTTAGGACCTCTTTGACCCAATCTTTATGTTTATCGTCCTGTATGGACTTCTTACTTGATTTCTTCGGCTTGCTCATATGGTCTCACTTCATACTTTGCTACTGCAGCTAAATATTGATCGTGCTCCCATTTTAGGAGATCCCTAGCGACAGCTTCCCATCCAGGAAAGCCGCCGAAATTCTTATCATCGATATACACATCAGCGTAGACCTTCCTCTTCAGCTCTGAGTCGCGAAACTCATCGTGAGGGTGGGTCTCATTTACAGAATGAAGTGTGACACCCATCGCTTCCAAATTATTTACCGCCTGGGATAAATATAATTTGCCGGGCTCATCCTCTCTGCATGTCCATAGTACCAATCTATGGCCATCTTCGTAAAGAGCTTTTAGCACAGGAATAGCACCTTCTTTGGGTACACCTATTTTTGGGAAACCGTCATCTACTATTGTACCGTCATAATCTACAGAAATAATCATATTTTAAATCCCTAAAACACCTCATAAAAAGAACTTCTGCATTAACGTGGTACACTCTTGATCAATCCTTACACCGTTACCATGAAGATATCAATCTACCAAACTTGGTGTGAAGATTGTAGTAGATGAATCTTCAATGTCAAATGGAGTGAATCATGGCTGGAAAGAAAAAAACTACCCGGAAGAAAGTCGCTAAGAAGAAGACCGTAACTAAGGTAGAGACGCCCAAGATCTCAAAAACTAAAGAGAGACTCATGTCTAATGGACCTCTCTCCAGCCCGCCTGGAACTAACGCCAGACGATGCACTGAAGAGGAATACATAACCCGGGCGTCAAAAGCACTTCATAAAGATATGTCTGATTTGCGTGGAGAAGCGGAACTTGTCAGTGGTGACCGTAAGAGAGGATACAACTGGCTGGACTCACACCCCATGCGTGAAAAGATTTTAGAAGATGTAGAGCAGCTAGCAAAATGGCATCATGACGCCGATGATGACCTAGTGTTGACATGGAAAGGTCTGGGAAGATTATTAATAGCTAGATTTGAGCTGTCAGTCCAAGTGGAGGCTGTGCGGCGAGTACTTCATGACTATTACGGACGAGACCTATTACGCGATGACTAAAAAGCGGGCAAATCTTAGGCAAGCAGCGAATAAATTATCAACAGAAAGACAACAGAACGAGAAAGCCTCTTTCTACGAGAAAGAGTATAAAAAACTTCAGAGAAAATGGGATAAACGTACCGACGGACATGAAATTATCCTGAGAGCCGTCGGTGAGGCCATGAAAAACTGGACTGACCTGGATATCCCTAAACCCAAACCAGACAGACGCAGGACAGTACCTGAAGAGGTAGCTATTATGCATATGTCTGATGTGCATGTCGGAAAGGTAACAGAATCTTTCAACAGCACTGTAGCTTACGAAAGAGTAATGAGCTTCGTCAATAAGTCCATACAAATCGCAGAAATGCGTAGAAGTGTGGCCAGGATTGACGAATGTAGACTCTACAACACTGGGGACTTCGTAGAAGGCGAAATCGTCTTCGCTCATCAGCCCCACCTCATTGACCAGCCTACCATTGACCAATGTACAGAAACAGGGCCATCTATCCTTGTCGCTGCGATCTCCAAGCTTATGGAGCATTTCAAGAGGGTCCGAGTGATCTCTGTGCCAGGTAACCATGGTAAAACAGGCAACAAAAACAGCACAGCTCACCCTAGGTCAAATTGGGACACTGTCTGTAACAAGATCGCTAAGATCCGCCTGCTAGGCTGTGACATAAACCCACGTAAAAAATACCAGGATCGCCTTGAATTTAATGTGAGCGACACCTGGTATGCTGTAGACCATGTCTATGGATGGGGTAACCTCCTGTTCCACGGACACCAGATACGGGGTGGCTTCGCTGGTATGCCATGGTACGGCATCGGTAAGAAGCTGGCCGGGTGGATAGATTCAATTAATTTACCCTGGGATTACATATTTTTTGGGCATTTTCATACTTACACATCAGGAACAATTAATAAACGAGTATTCCTTGCCAACGGAACCTGCGAATCAGATAATGTATATGCGCAGGAGAATATGGCAGCGTGTGGTGACCCAGTTCAACGACTCTGCTTCTTCAATGAAAAGCTTGGTTTGATTTCGGATAGTCCGATATATTTAGCCGAAAGAGCACCCAGTTCATTGAGGGGGTAGCAAATGTCATTCTGGAAGTTCTGGCAAAAAGCCGATGCCGAAGAAGAAGAGGAATCGGAAGCACCTGCTGTGGAAATGATAGACCACAAGTCAGGGGATGACGTCAACCCTCTGAAACAATTTGCACTCAGCTCCTTCACCATCGAAGAGATAACCGAAGAACTAGGTAAGCGCAGCAACATCCGATATGTCCTACTATGGGAAGATATAAACTCCAAGAAGATTATGTGCGCCCAAGGTTCGACATCCGAGGGGGAAGGCCTGCTTAATATCTTCATGGGATACAAGGCCGGCTTTGACCTGTCTGATATAACTGAACTCCTCGAAGGTGATGATGACGAGTCAGAAGCTCTGTAAACGAAAAACGCCCGGAGACACGTGGGCGTTTTTCTGTAGGAGTATGGAATGAAAAACAAATCAAACCACAAACATTATAGGAAATTAATCTCCATAATCACCATAATCTTCGTCTGTAGGCTCAAATTCTCTGTAAAATATTTGATTAAGCATACGCTCATTGCCTGAGCAGAGCGGGCAGTACCACTCGCCACCAGCAAAATGCCACCCTAACCTCTTAGCTACTGCAACAGTGACCCCTCCAGGACTCTTCTCACTCGCATGTTTCTGGCAACAGCCACATGAACACTTAAACATTAAGCTCCCTACGTTAAATGTATCAGGAGTCAAGGCCCTCTCTTCCTCACTCGCTTTTCTCATTTTTAAGCTTTCTAGGTGTAACCACCCCATCAGGCAACTGATGGAGAGCAATATCACAGTCGAGATAGACAATAGGAAGGCCCATTTGTGTAGCGATGAAGATTTCTTTTTGCACACCCTTGGATTCCTCCCAGCCTAAGAGTTTATAGATCCACAATGCTGAGGATCGTTCTAACCACTTGGTATCCACTTCTTCCCAAAAATCACACCATTGGTCAGGTAGACCATATTTAGCCATAGGAACTGAATGAGCGATAGGACAGAAAATATCGTGACCGGCCAGGGTTAGCTCAGCTGCCTTAGCACAGACAGCCTCAAACCTGGCCAACATAATTTCTTTACGGGGATGGTAATATGGACTCGCTAGATAAATCATTGTTCGCCTGCTGCTCTTTTTGCTGCCTCAAGCTCTGTCAGCAGATGAACAGGCTTGGCTTCACCTAAAAGTTGTTCTCGGAGGTATCTCTTCACCTTTTGAGCACCTACTGTGAGGCCTGAGTCATCCTCTGACATCAAATCTCGGGCCTGGCCACATAATGAGTCCAGAAATGAGTTAAAAGCCTTCTCAGGCGTCTCTCCCGCACCCATAGCATGTGCTTCTTCACACTTGCACACGTAATAATCTTCGTTATCGATCCTAATCAATGAAATCTTCATATTTATCCCATTTATCGCAAATCCGTGAGAGCACCACAATCATCCCGACAATGATACCAACCACCATCAGTACAGCAAACAGATACATTATTACTCCTTCTACCAATCGAATTCCTTCTGAGTAGCTTCCTCGTCATAAGGGATAGGTCGGTACTGCCTGACCAAAGCTCTTTCGACCTCGTTCAGGGGCTCATAGCCATCAGCCATCCTGTTGATTACAGGCACCAAATCATCCTGGAGGGTCTCGTAAGCTCGGTCAATACATACCTCCCGTGGAGTTTCTACGTGGACAACATCAATTACTACATCATCCAGATGGCCGAATCGCTTGAGCCAACTCTTCCGAGCGCCCTCACTCATGCTAGTGCTGTCTATGATCACTGTCTCAGTGCCTGCCCTGAATAAAGCCTCCACCATCACATATGATGTGGCCCAAACATAAGGCTCGGCGGACTCAATGTAACGTTCACCATGCATGGCTAATCTTACGGCATCAGGCTCTACAATGGCTGAATTTGGTAGTTCATCCCGAATAAGGGCGGCGATGGTGGATTTACCGGACCTAGGTAGGCCCATCATCATAATCAAAGTTTTAATCATGTCTGTCCTACTTCTGGCTAATGAAATCTTTTGCTTTCTCTAGTAATTTGAGGCGCTCTATCTGTGTTGCGTGGTCATTCCCGGTGCAGCGGCTCAATACCTTCTCTAATCGTTCTATCAGATCGTAGCAAGAGGCCATGTGCCTGGTGAGTACATTGATTTCATCCTGCCGAGCAATTTCCTGTGTGTCCGTACTATTCATTTTTACCTCGTTTTTTATTATTTACTTCAAATCCCCATCCTTCGGCGATCTGCTTAAGATTATTAGGATCGAAAGGCTCGCCATCTAAAGGTGTAGCTAACATCTGCTGCACAAGCTCGGCGGCGTCCAACTCATTCACCTCAGATTGACCGAAAAATCCTTTAGTTGTGTGGCCGATAAGCTCTTTCATTTCCTGAACTTCTTGTTGCACAGCCCGCTGCTTCGCTGCCCACAAAGCATCTGCCTCGTCTTTTTCTTTGGCGAACGCCTCTGGCACCTCTTTGGTACTGGGTATATCCTCATGCTCTGAGGTATCTACTACCCAATCCCCAAACAGGGCTTTAAGTTCTTCTTTATTCATTCCCATGTCTCACCTCGAATCCCCAGGCCTCAGCTAAACTCTTCAGGGTAGCTTTCTTCTCTTCTTTGATCTTCTTGTCCAGCCCCGCCATCGCCTTCTTGAATTCTTTCGCTTGCCCGGCTGATAATCCGAACCACGGTGGTGTAAATGCGGGTTTATTTGGTCCGAACATTACTCTTCTCCACTCCAAAATTTAGCCTGGTCTTTTATATCAGGCACAGTTAGTCGCTCTATCATCGCATCAAAATAGTCCATAATATCGTAAACAGTACGGAGGCCTGTGCGCCGCCCCGCAGCTGTTGAGGAAAGTTTCCCAATATGCTTGTCGGTAATATGGAGAACAGTTTTTTCTTTAGATGGGCCAGCACCGCACTCAGGTCCGTGCTGCTCAATCATGTCTCTAGCTGGGTTGTCCATTAGTTCGCACCTATCTATCTGTCTGATTCACCACACCAAAACGCTACCTGATCGGATAACTTGGGAGGCCTGCCTGGGTACCAATATTCGTGCAGTATGTCTAAAGCTTCGGTGATGAACGCTCTGGCCTTTCCCGCACCTACCTCAAAGACCTCTTCTTTCTCTACAAAATCTCCCGACATATACTCATAAAGGGTTTCTATCTTGCCGTCGGGGTCCATCATGTATACTTTTCTGGGTTCGTTCATTGCCGCTCCAGCGTTGCATTCAATTGTCATCGGAATTGCCTGACTCCGACTGAGCCATTTTAGCTCGGACACAAGCTCTGGTTAGGGCAAGAGCTTCTGTTGACGCGAACGCAAACGTCCTAACTTTCTCATACACCACCGCATGAGCCTCCTCGTAGAATTGACCGCCCCACTCTAAGCGGTATGAGGCTTCAAACTCTTTTACCATTTTCACGGCCTGCTGAAGGTCGGTTGATGGTCGCCACAATGACCCGTCACCTAAATACAAATCATTGTCTTCAAATGTTTCCGGTTCGCCGCAATCATCCGGTGCAAGCCCCAAGTCGTAAGCCAAGCGGTCAAGCTCTGCACCTTCCAGTTTGTCAATGTTCATTGGTTTCCTTTCTCGCTAATACCGCTTTACAACAGGCTCGCGTCAGGGTAAGGGCGTAAGAGTACCCTTCCACATGCTCATAGCCTTGGTATTCAGTACACGCAACGGAAATGCTATATTTGAAACCACTAAACTGCCTACAATGAGACCTGTTTACACTCTCTATTGATTCAACATAGAAATACGGACAATGTTCCTCAGCCATTTCCACCGCCTGAGCGATGTTGGTGGAAGGACTCCAACTTTTACTTATTGAATATCTATCTTCGCTATAATCCATACGCTCAAGATATTTCTTCCCAAGCAAGCCACCAACACCTGACACCCAATCCGGCGCCAGTCCCAAGTCAAAGCACAAGCGGTCAAGCTCTGCACCTTCCATGTCATCAATGTTCATTTGTCTGTTCCTATCCAAAACGCTACTTGGTCTTTAATAGCCGGAGGTAGTCTGTTCTCCATGATTACCTGGTACTCCAGCATCATGATCTCATGTTCCAGGGTCTCCAAAGTCTTCGGATTAGCGCCCTTTTTCTGCTCAGACTTCAGCTCCTTCTTCAGGTACTCCAGAAAAGCCTCGGACATTGATTGTTTAGGTTTCATCGTCGTCTATCTTACTGGGTTTGAGAGGCTCGACATCTATATATTTGACCTCGACGGTGCCTGCCGATTCGAATGGTACGTGAGAATAGTCGTCTGGGTCTTCTCCGGTGACTGCCGCAACCATCATCTCCCCTAATCTAAGCTTATCCTCGGCTACCTTGAGCTGCTTGTGTAAATCAGACCCTACTTTTCTAGAGGCCTTCAGCTTCTTTTGGAGCATCTCAATCTCGGCAAACAATTCGTTGACCTCGCATGCGCTTAGGTTACTATTTACTCGCCCGAGGCCACATACTGTTGGCGCATTATTTATACGCTTCAACTTATCAATCCGTGTCTGCTTCATCCTTATCCTTTCCAAATAGCTTGCGGCCTTCTTTTATGATTGCATCAGAGAAAAAATAATTGTCGGACTTTTCTGCCTCATCAAGAAGCTTCTTGCCCATTATTCTCATCTCCAGCTTCTCTTGTAGCAGTTTCTGAGACCTTTTGCGCTCTTCTGACAGGGCTTCTGCCAGCTTCCTGACACTTGGGTCTTTAATATCGTCAATCGTCACAAAATTCATCTTTGTTCTCCTCTCCCAGCATCTCGCGGGCTTCGGTGATAATCCCCTCACCAAATTCTGACCTAAAGGTTTTATATTTATCCGAACCCACCCACGCTGTCACGGCAAATTCACACGCCTCCAACAGTCGCCGAGAAAGGTTGCGAAGATTCGCTATTTCCTCTTTGAATACCTCGTCGTGGACGGCAACACTTCGCTGCATGTCGCTAACTTTGATCCGTTCCTCTTGCAGCCGCTCGATCTCGGCAAGGCATTCGAGCAAAAGAGAGCCGTAGTATTCATTCTTAAAAATATCTACACCATCCACAATAGACTGCGCTATGCTTTTTAACTCATCAATCCGTTCTTGTTTCATTTGGTTTCCTTTATTTCCTTTCCCTCCGGTTCTATCCATTCCCAGATACCTGTGGTGGGGTTGTGCCTGGCGTAATCACGATCAATAGCGTCTTTCTCTAATTGCTCTGTGTTGGCGTCCCATATCGCATGAGTTACCAGCACACCAGTGGCGATACCTAAAGCGAAAACTACAAAAACAACTACCCCGAAACCGTCATTCATTATTATTCCTTCGATTCTAGCCAATAATCATCACTAAGAGTGCGCCTACCACAAAACCAACCAAGGCCCCCACAAAAAATGTAAATGCAATACCTGGGTGGTCCTCGGAGTCATCCCAATCATCTGAAGTGCCCATTACCCCTCCTGCTCCTTCTTCATTTTCTTCTCGTAGACCTCATCATAGACTGCCTTGGCTTTAGCCTCTAACTTCCCGCTCTCGATATCTTTCAGAAGCCTCACGACCTTTGAGAGCCAGAACTCAGCTTCTGCAAGCTTCACCTGTACCAGGTCGCTAGCATTCGTGGCCGAAGTTATCGTGGCGACCTTGATCATCTTCGTTTCTGGGGATCGGGGAGTTAGATGAGCCTCCATCGCATCAGTCACTAGAAGAGCTTGGGCTTTCTTCAGCTCTGCGGTTATCTGACCAATCTTTTCCTGCACATTCTCAAACTTTTCAATTTTGTCTTGCATCTCTATTCTGTTCTAAGGCCAGTTTGGCCGCTTTAGCTTCCTTCACTACCTCCATGTAGCATGCACCATAAGTTAAATCAGTACAGACACCATTGTGCCAATCACAATATGCGATATCCCTTAACCAAGACTCTGCTTCCTTACAATGACCCTCGGCCTCCAGGATCTGGACTGCTTGGTGGGCCCATTCCATGAATTGCTCGAACATCTCATAGTAGTTCTTTAAATTAATGGTCTTGTGGTGCTCCGGGTCCAGGATCTGGTCAATCAGATGTATCACTCTATCTTTTGAACTCATTTTTCATTCTCCTGGCATTTCCTGTATTTTTCACAAAGTTCGTACTCCTCACATACACCATTGGGGTTATACCTGGGGCGCTCATCCAACATACAGATAGCTATCCCATCAGTGCATAAATCGGGCTTGTTAATATCTCCGTTGTGCTCGCACCAGTAGACATCACACCTATCCTTCTCTGTGTCCTCCCACTCAGCCAGGTCTTTCGTTAACTCTTCTATCTCACCGAGACACTCATGGAGGGCCTTACTTATGTCATTCGCGACAGGGGCCTCACAAGCTATGTGGACGCTGTTCGCCATTCTCTTAATCTCATCAAATCGATCTTTATTCATCTTTACTTCCAATCATCTCTCATCCGCCAGAGGGTGACAAAGCCGTCATCGACGTAAGCGATCTCCCACTTCTCGCTTTCCATGTTCAGGTATCTGTTGACCTTCGTAGTGGACGCATCGTCGCACCCAAATACCAACTCTTCTTCTGTTTCGTGCCTATTTTTGGCCTTCGATGAGCTTGCCGCTGACTCCACCCCGTAAATCATAGCGACAATTAGAACCGCACCAACCAAGAAAAAGATGAGAAGCACGACTGGAGATATATCACCTTCTGGTTCCATCAGTCATCTCCTAACAGTTCGCGGACTTCGGTGATATCTGTCTTTATCTTCAAAGCCTTGCCTACTTGGCATTCGTCATTGTTCAGAATAGCGCACCGATACTCCTCTGCATGTTCCAACAGCCGCCGAGCACGGTCGATCAGTTCCTTATTAGCGTCAATGTGGGCTTGTTTTACTCCCCACTCAAAGTCAGCGACGCTTTTCAACCGCTCGATCTCGTCCAAGAGCTCAGTTACTACTACATTAGCCAAGTCTGGGTCTTGCTTAAAAGCTAAGAAATTCACGTAATTCCTAATTAACCCTATCCGTTCCGGGCTCAGTCCCATGGTTATTCTCCTATGTATTGGGCGTATGGGCGTACGTCTGATGCCAGGCTCTTTAGGGCCGGGCAACCCTGGCATTCTTTAGTCATCTTCTTTTCTTTCTTGGTCTTCTCGGCTTTCCAATCTATACCCTTATCACAATCCGTAACCGCAATAAATATGAATGTGCCCAAAAAGAACAAGATATGGATCACTGCGCCTAGCCAATGAATTATGCGGGCACACGCTACCTCAGTATGGCCGCTAAAGTCTGACCAGAATGGACAGAAAATAGCCTCCACCTTTGGTAGCATAAGCCATAGCGCAAACGTAGCAACCTGCATGAAGACAGACAACCACACTACCCTCTTTATCTTGTATCCGGGATACTTGTTGTTCTTCATAGCTTTCTTCTCCTCTTTAGTAGGATCCCACCTAAACGTAGATATACCACTCTTTGCTTTCCAGGGCCCGTCCGGAGTCTCTTGGACCAGCTTCAACCGTTGATTGCCGTCATACATAAAGGGCCAGTCATCAAAAATCTTAAGCTCACCCTTCCGAGGCTCGCCCGTCAAAGAGTACTCCATCTCTGACCAATCTTTGCCGTCCCATAAATTAGGGCCGTCCAAGCACTTGGACCTCGTAGCCTGAGGCCTAACACTCGATGCGCCCTTGTGTCTCCGCCTGAAACTCATTACTCTTCCTCTAGTCTCTTTAACCTATCGATTTCGGCAGCGATCAGGGCTCCTGCTTTCTGAAGCTTCCTGATCTTGGAGCCAGATCTACGCTTGTCCCACTTCGGGTCCCAGGGCCACGGATCATTAAACACTACCCTGTTGACATACTTCTCATGCTTATAGATAGACAGCCCAGCCGTGTAGGCTGCATAACATGCTGCCGCTATGGCCATCTGGCCTTTGTGATGTTGATCGTCATGCTCAGGGGTCCAGCCTTCTTCATCTATCTGGCGCTGGCGCTCCAACCTAATTGCATCTACTCCATCAATTGGTTTCATTATTTTTCTCCCCCTGTTCAGTTGTCTTTTCTATAGGTGAGTTAACCTTTGATCGTCTCACCTTTATATAATGGGATACAGCCTTCAGTAACGATTCATCCTCTGGTGTCATGTCGTCCAGGTCCTTCGAGAGCAGAGCGCTGCATAAATCATTGCATAGACTCTCAATAGTGGATTGGCCCCCTGAACAGACAATATCCTCTAAAAAAGCTACTCTTTCATGGAGCTCTAATACTGCAGAGGTTAGGGTTCGTAAGTCAGTGCTCGATATAGCTGAGGGGGAGAACATTTCCTTAGTCTGTGGTTGGATCTTGTCTCGGTACTTGGGGCTGGGCTCCCCCTCCGTCAGACTAGGGTCTACTTTGTAAAAGTTATTCTCATGGCATTCCATATGTAGAATCTTAAAACACCGCCTGACACTAGCATCTCCGTGTCCCCAACTATCTGTAGATTGCCCACACTTAGTACATGTGACAACTACAGCATCGCGCACTTTCCCGTTTTCATCTGGCAATTGTGTATACTTGACCTTGCATCCTACTGGTGGCATCCAACCAAAATCTGGGCCGGGGTCTTCCTTACTCATCTTGAACCTTTTCTAACTTATCAATGTTAACTTATCAATGTGTCGGAAAAACTTCTCGTTACCTCGAGATATAGTAGCGTCCCCTGTGGGGCTGATAAACTCTACCTCTCCGGTTACCTGCTCGCCATACAAGTCAAAAGATACCGTATCACCTACTTCGATCTCTCTCATCGGTGCCTCCTTGGCTAAAATACATCAAAAACTCCAGTCCTGGTATCTAACCATTACTGAGGGTTTTTTCAATTATATTTTAAGTGATTTTTTAAATAATTATGGCTTTTGATACTTAGCTAAAAACTCAGCTAAAGCAGCCTCTCCCTCAGGGGACATGGTGCGAGATTCTTCCAGGTTCGCCATCTGAGCTTTGATCAAAGACAAGAGATCGGGATCTTTGAGCTTTTCCTTGCCTAGGTATATGGCTGCAGGTGCCATTCTACCTGCCACATCTTTGTCAAGCACATCAGGCTCAAGAATATAATTCTTTCCCTTCCGCATGACCTGCATCCCTGGTGGAGCATCCTTAGCCCTGGGCATTACCGGATACTCATTCACTCTCTCCACCAAACTCTTAGCTGTGCTGGGGCCTACCTCATGGTACATATGATCCCCGCTATTCGCCTTAGGCTGAATCCTGATCCCTACGTTCTCACCCATAATGGATGGCCTACGTAAATGCCTGATGAGGCCGTAGCCTCCAGCCCCTACGCCACCACCCAATACACCACCTATAATGGCGTTCCGAACTCTGTGGTCCTCGTCACTTAGAGCACCGCCGACCGAACCTAAGGCTGCACCACCTAACATGCTGGGTAGCAACATGCGAGCTGACCCAAGTTTGAATAATGAGCCCGTTTTTGATAGTGCCTGTTGAGCGAACTGCTGCCAGGGAAGTCCAGTCAACTGAGAAAGCTGGTCTCGACTCAGCATGTGGGTGGAGCTGTCCTCTGGGTAGCCGTAAATCTCCCTGAAACTCTGTTGGAGGGCTGCCATGTTATCAAATGGACCGTGAACACCTGCATTGTCGAACAATTCCACCCATTTCTTCTGCTGAGTCTCTGGATCTGTGACAATAGGTACAGCGTGGCCCTCACCTGTGGGCTTCTGCATGTACATCAGCTCCCCAGTGCCGAGTCGGTCAAGAATAGTCGAAGAAGCATCCAGACAATTAGCGCATCCACTCTCCTCTACCTCCTGTGGGGACTTGAGCCGCCAATTCTCTTCATCGAACGGCTCATACTGCACCTTACCGGCTAGACGCTTGTACACGTCCTCCGCTGATGCCGTACCTAGTTTGTAAAGTGAGCTCATTTTTCTTATCTCGTACCAAAAGCACTAAGCGCCGAACGTAAACCAGATCTCAACTTAGGTATTGCAGCCCTAATGGGCCCAATCTTTGGAGCTAGACCATAATCCGGGGCCGCTTCCGTGAGCTTCTGTGTATAGTGCTTTCTCTGTGCCGGACTCAAACGAGGGCTCTTTCCGAATTCAAAACCATAAGGCTTCAAAGTATCGTCCATAAACTTGCGCTCAGAGGATACTATAGGGCTCACTTTCCTTCGGAATAATTTCTGGAGGAATGTTCGATTCCCCGGTTGAACCATCATCAAATCCCTGGCAGAAATCATCCTGTTTTTAGCTTCCTGCTCTGCGGGTGTGTTGCCCATAGTCGTAAGGGCATTATGCTCCTTCAGTAAAACCTCAGGAGATTGATGCGTTCCGAACATATCGCCCAAGCCCAAACCTTTTAATTTCCCATAAACCCAAGGCTTAGTGGTCATTTCTGCCTGCTCATGGGATAGAACGAGAGACTTCATTGAATCTTTTAGGTCTTGAGGAGCATTCGGGATATTAAACATTTTTTCCGTCTTAGGCTGACTGTACCTAATCCCTGGTCCAGCACCAATCTCATGCCCCGCCTGGTCTAACTTCCCCGGTAGAAACTTATCGACAATATTCGGCCCAACCGGACCAAAAGTGTTTACTAGGTTGATACCCTTTTTGGCCTTTTTTAGGTCCCTTTTAGTCATAGCAGAAGCGGGTCCGCCCTGTGGTCCTGTATCAGGAAGATAATCCACATTCTGACGAACACGAGCCTGAGCCTCTGGGTCAAAGGCCAACTTCATGTATACTACGCCTAGTTTATACAATGAGCTCATTTATGGATCACCGACCTTTTCTAACCTTCTCCGCCAACCAAGTTGCATAGTCAGATAACCTTCTTGTGTAATTCTTCTTCATTGCGGGACTGAGTCTGGGGCTCTTTCCGAACTCAAAACCAGGAAGCAACGTACTTAATACCTTAGCCTCCCTAGAATCTTGTCTCATTGCTCGTATTATATCACCCACACCCTTCTGACTCTCCGGGAGAGTAGATATCATATTGTGTTCTCTTAGTAAGACCTCGGGAGACATATGACTTTCGAATTTTGGTATTTCTTGCCTCATAGCTGTAGACCACTGCCTACTCTTGGGGATCTGAGACTCCGCTAATTCATGTCCCTTCACTACAGCGTCCAGCCCTTTACGAATACTGCCCATATTTCCGGGATTCGCAGCCTCTACATCTTTAACAACTTGGGGTAAGGTTTTCGCTTTCGGGAAATTCGCTGACATCGACTTCAAAGCATCACCACGAGATGGGGCTATGACTGACCCTCCCAATCTCTTCAGATCCCTCACACGCTTCCTGAGCTTGTTAACATGCTTATCGTATATATACGCGAAGTCCGGACTCTCTTTTTGGTGGTCAATCATCTCCTTTAAAGATCCCTGGGCAACTTCCACTCTCGGACGCACACTTCGAGGATTAAAATACCCATAACCACCTCCGCTCCGTTTAGGCTGCGGTAGCTGCTTAGCTTTGAATGCCTGCAAAACCTTATCCTGCGCCTCTGGACCAAAGGCCAGTTTCGTGTATGCCATACCTAATTTGTAAAGTGAGGTCATTTCACACCTTCGGCAGCTCGAGGTAGAAATCCACGAATCTTTGCTGGAATACCTTTAACTATTTTCATAATACCTGTAGGCTCAGATGTTGTTGGGGCCTTCGGAGTTAGACCTGGGACATCTGTAGATGGAGCTTTGATGCTTGCGGGCATCTCTTTGTCCGCAAATCCTTGACCTCTATAATTTGGCTTTGCTTTGAACCCGCGAGCATGGGCTTGTTGAATATTTGTTATTTCCGGTATCTGTGGTACAGCCTCTCTGACATGTTTATTGACCAAATCAGTGTACGCCGTCCGCTGTCTACGCGATAATCTTGGGCCTTCCCCATACCGAAATTCGGGGATAATCTTATTTAATAAAGGACTCTCATCCAATAATTTTTCCCCCCTAGAATTAACACGATCATACTTACTTCCAGTTTCATTTCTCAACATCTTCATAAAGTCCGTGACCGGCTGTCTTGTTTTTTCAGGTAGAGTAGTAATCATATTATGCTCCCGGAAGAGTACCTCAGGAGACGAGTGTCCATAAAATTTAGATGGCTTAAGAGTACCGTATGTGTGAGGATCTAAATCCCTGGATACTGGGGTTTGAACTTCGGCTAGTTCGTGTCCCATTATTACAGAATCCAAAGCCTTCCGGAGGTCCGGATTACCTAGAAATTGCTTTTCAAGTTTCTTAAATTCTTTGGTCTTACCGTGCGGGGATTGGTGCAAAATATCCCCTAAAGTCAAAAAAGCACTTCGCTCTCTAGGTGCCATAGTACTCCCAGCCACGGATCTATCTCGTCTGTACCTCTCGTGAACGTATGGAGCTACCTCTTTCTCAATCTGGCTTAAGTCTTTCTTTTCCCCTGGCTTTGGCACGAACTGGTTAACAAACATATCTTGAACAAAATCCTGAGCTGGATTACCGAACATTCCACCCATGCCCATCTGTAAGAGTACGTCCGAGTCTTGCTCTGACATTTCTCCCATTGGAATAGGTTTAAATTTCTTATTTTGACCAAGAGTGTGTGCCTGTAAGGCAAGGTCCCGGATCAGACCTTGATTCTGCTTTTTTGACATATGCTTAGGAGAGAGAGCACTAAAACCACGACGACCTCTCTGTGTTGCAGCTAATTCCTCTGCGCGGGGATTCAGTCTTCGGATAAACTCGTCGTAGATAGCCTGTTGGCCCTCTTCATCCAAAGCCAACTTTAAAAAATGTGTACCTAATTTATATAAATGCATTACAGTATCCTCAAAGCCTGTCTGAATTCCACATTCTCTCCAGCAGATGTGATCAACGATAGATTAATGGTCACCGTATCCGCCACAAAGTCTATACTCCGGATTAAAAGATCCGTCAGAGTCTCTGAGGGGCTCAGTGTGGGCCCATCGTCACTCTGGTAGGCTATGATGTTATTCCGGGCCTTTGTGACGCGCTGAGCGATGGCTGAGCGTGTTGAGGCCCTATCTACATTTCTTGCCTCACCTGTGAATACCTGCATAAGTCCTGCACCACTGCCGTCGGGCTTAGGATCTGACCATAATTCAATAACCACCATCTGAATGAGCTTCTGCACACCACTGAAATATGCCCCGGATGTCCCTCGTAGAATTTGGGTGAGTAATTCTCCACTCGGTAGATCAATTATCTCCGGGTCAGCTATGGCTGCCTGAGTATTAGGGTCTGGTACAAATACACCTAAGTCAAAACTCATGATTATGTCCACCTACTGGGATTAGAGAAAGGCATCGGTCCTGATGTGAGTGGTTTAACTGTGCTCAATTCTTTAAGTGAATCTAATAATCCTTTAGAGAATAGATTAGACATGTGTGGGGGCTTTGTTGGGGCTAATGCCTTACTGCTAGCTGGGGGTGATGGCTTTGGAGAAACTCCTGTAGGATATACGGGCTTAGATTCTGCGAATGGGACACCCTCACGTAATACCTTTGATGTGGCAGGTAATCCACGTCTCTCTTTTTTGGTCAGGACGTTTGATGGTAAATGTCCGAAATCTACGACCTTTTTATTTCCTTGGTCGTCCTCCATAATGTTATCGCTATGTAGATCAAATACCCGACGTACCTGGTTCTTGTCTTTCGGATCAATGATACTCATATGTGCCGGCATACTGCGAACTCTGCCGCTAAGAGGGGAAACATCAAAATAGTGAACCGGATTGAGCTTCTCCATAAAGAAGCCCCGGCCGTGCTGACCATAAACATCTGCTGAAGGTACCGGCAGCCTTTTATTTTTTAAAATATCATATGTTATGTCTCGCTCACCGAGAAAAGGAGCTTCTGAAGGAGCACCGGGCCTTAGACCTGCGGCTCTTTGTTCAGTCCATATCTTCTGGAAAGCTTTCTGGAACTCTTCTTCTGTTGGGTGCTTATAGACCTTGGAGACAGTACGGCCCTTACCTGGGGTAAAAGCATCATACACACGCCCTTCCTGTCCCTCTCCTAAAACTCTTCGACCTGTCTGGATACTCTTGCCGCCCCTGAATTCATTAAGATACTTAGACAATCCTTCATCAGATAACTCACCTCGCAAATATGCCTTACGAGCAGCTCGGCCAGCTAGCTTGAGTGTACACATACCTAATTTATATAAATCCATGAGTTACCTCTTATGCATAACGAGCAGGTATCAATTTAGGGGTGAGTTTCATGCCCAACAATGCGCCTAATGCTGCTCCAGGAAGGCCGCTTCTACCTTCTTCATCCTCTTCAGTAGGTTCTTTCTCGAAGAGCTTATTACCTAGATAGCCAAGGGCAAGAGCACCAAGAGCTCCAGCTCCCATTTTTAGCTTTCTGTTAGACAATACCTTCTGGAGCTCGAGATTCTTGGTCCCACCCCACATAGGCACGCCCTCCCGCAGGGCAAAATCAACAATCTTTCTTCGACCCTTAGCGTCCTGCATAATATTATCTGGGTGCAGGTCTCCTATGGTCATCTTATGGCCGGGCTTATCCGGATTATCTATTATGATATCCGGCTGCCACCCTTCACCTGCCCATATTGCAGGTCTCTTAGCTGGGTACATCCGCTCCATAACATAACCTCTGGGGTGTAATTGATGTACCTTTACAGAAGGAGCACCCAACTTGCCCTCAAGGAGTAGCTTCTCACGTAACTCTCTGGCTCCAAGAGCTGGTCCGCTACTGACCGGGGAAGCTTTACTCAGCCCTAACATCCTGGCGTTTCTGTCAGCTAAATACTGCTTAATCTCCTTCTCAGACCCGCTGTATTGCTTAACTGCACTCAGGCCCTCACCGCCTGTGATTGATGGATACACCGGACCCTCTACACCCTTGCCTAACGGTACTTTGGAATACTGGCGAGTCTTCCCTACTGGGAGATGGAGTGCAATCTGTCGAATAGTATCCTCAGAGAGCTCTCCTCGGTCATAAGCACGCTGCATAGCATTTGCAGTCTTCTCGTGACTAGCTGCTTCCAACTTGAGTAAAGACCCATTTTTATTGGTAAGCATATCTTTTTGAGTCTTCACTTTAAATCTCCCTGGTTTTGGTTGAGTAGGAATAGGATCTGTCCGCATATTAATACCAGAAGGAGAAGTTCTGATACCTACCATGGACCTCAATACTGGAGACATGCTTGCGCCTACAGAAGGTGTATTTGGTGATAAAGCTTGGGACTTACTTACTTCTTTGGGGGCCAGGGGACGCTGTTGATTCTTTAAGAGCGTGTCTGCCTGAGCAATGGCTTTCTGATTTGCCCCTGGTGCTGCTACTGGGCCTCCAGAATCTGCCAGACTCCACATCTTATCCTGCTCCTGCTTTCTGGCCTTAAACCCTTGGACCTTGTCTTTTATTCTTCTTTTGACATCGGCGAGAGGTGCTGGGCCAGCCCGCAAACCTTTGGAGATTAGTGTCTTCTCATCCCATTCTCCCGGCATTAACTTAGAATAATCAATTCCCATGGATAAGGCTTGGTTTGTTGATATATTCCTCAAACGCCGCTGTGATGCGTCAGATAGGCCTTCATACTGCTCTTTGAAGACAGTAGCTGCTAGCTTTAGTAAAATGAGGGCATTTTTCATTTTAAATCAAATTTTCTGCTTCAGAAAGTCTATGAAAAGCTCTGTATGCTGCGGAATCATCCAGAAAATCTCTGGGTAGATCTATCTTTTCCTTCTGGGCCTGGACCATCTTCCTGGCCCTCTCTTTGAGCGCTTCTACATTCTGACGCTTCAAAGATTTACCCATCCAGCCACCAACACCACCACCTAATAGAGATCCGATTAATGCTCCACGAATTGGGTGGCTCTCACCTGCTTCGTCTTTCTTCATCCCATCCATTGCCCCTGCAAGACCACCTACCAGAGCACCAGCTGCTGTGGGTGCCCAAAAGGAGCGTCTACCTCTGGATTTAATCATGCCGGGTAATCTATTCTCAATGAAATCTGAGACTCTACTCGCTCTGTCTGTAACAAGCGGGCGACCCTCAACAGACATCTTAAAGAGACTGGCTACTTTAGTGGCTCCCGGACCATTCAAAAAGGAAGCACCTTTGATATTTGGGTCCAACGCTGAAACTATAGATTGTTTATCTTTAGGCATATTTTGTGATCCTACCATAAGAGAAGCTAACCATTTGGGGAATTTAGCCCCTACTGACTTGACTGAATCAGAACCAGCGGATAGAGCGTCTACTACATGTCCTCCGCCTGGGATAGACCGGCCCAGATTGGCCATGTCCTGAATAGAAACAGCGGCCTTAGCTAAATTAGCCTTTGGTGCTACTTCCTCCGGGGCAGCCTTTGCTGGCGTCTGCATCAAAGTCTTCATCCGCATATTTTCCTGTGTAGCTTTCTGCATAGCTTCTGGGCTTGTGCTCTGCTGAAAAGCTTGAAGAGTCGTTTGGGGAGCACCACCTGTAGTCTGAGCTTCAGGGATAGCAGGAGGGGCCTGGATAATAGGTTTAACTGTTGGGGCCTTCTCCATCTCTGCTGCTTCCTTTTGGCGCTGCTTTGCTTTATATACCATATACGCGGGTATACCGATTCCTGCCATTATGCTACCTCCCATAAGAGCTGCTAAAAGGGCTTTTGACGGCCCTTTTGCTAGCTGTGCCGCTAATGCTGACTGATTCTGGGGGTCCAAGGCCTTCATGCGCTTTAAATGCGCTCGTATACCTCGTGCTTGAGACTCCAGACTTCCCTTAGGGGCTTTGTTAAACTTCTCTTTGTTTATGGTGAAATTTCCTTTGGCTTCTCTAAACTGACTCCTCAGCTCGTCTATCTGCTGAAGCCTTTCGCGCATGCCTTGCTGCCTGCGTTCCACCTTATTTTTTAGGCGCTCAATCTTGCCCTTTAGGTTGTCCGGATCCATAGCAATCTCGTGGTCCATCCTGGGACGAGCCTTATTCCTGGGATAACTCCTCCCGGGAGGAACAACATTTGAATCCTGTAGTCGTCCTAAGGGCTTTTCGGGGCGCTCTGCTGCTTCCTTATAGACCTGTTGAAAACTATCTCGTAATAGATTGCTCATTTTTATTCTTCTTGTTCGTATTTCTTGCCACCAAGACCAAGAGCTTCAAGAAGGGTCCCGGCTGTTCCGCCTGCACTTGACCCCATCACGCCACCTAAAGCGGCTCCGCCGATAGGAAGCATCTTCTGTGCCTGACTCCCACCAGGCATCTGCATCATCATTTTCGCCAGTTCATTATTTTTCATGGCATTACGTGTAACCATACCGCCACCAAGTGTCCCAAGGCCACCTCCTAGGAGAACCCCAAGAGCTGCTGGGCTGATAGCTTCCTTCTCCATACCCAGCTTCTCAGCTACCTTGGTGAGCATAGTATCAACAAATACTGGATACAAAGATGCCGGGAGTTTATTTGCCGCTGCTGTCTTGGTCCAGACTTCTTGGATCTCTTGCTCATAATGTGCATCAAGCTCGGCCTGCTTCTCAAGAGCTGCTGCCTCGTACTGTCCGAGCCTGTGTTCCACGGCCTCGGCAAAGGCTGGATACAGATCATCACTGAGATCATACTCGGCCGCGACTTTCGACCAAATCTCGTCTGAGGCCTTCTTAAGCCCAAGTGCCTCTAACTTAGAGGGTCTATAACTATCTCGTTCCATATCAGATTCTCCTGCTACTGGATTATTTTGAGCCTTCATTTGTTTTAATGCTCCTTCATACCTGGGCTCAAGCTCAGGCATCATTCCTGAAATAAGTCCACTTAGCCCGCCCAGGCCTGCGCCAGTTGTCGCGCCATAAGCACCTAAAGCCTTTGTTGACCGTAAGACATCTTTCAATATTTTATCTCTTCGGTTGCCGCCTAAAAACCCGGCCAACCCCGATGCTATAAGTCCACTAGCGCCGCCAAGAAGCCCACCTGTAGCTCCACCAGCCAGTGTGCCACCAAGACCGTGGAATAATGCCTTTGATGCGGAAGGATACAGCATTCGGGCAGGAATAACTTCTCCGGTCTCTGTATTTATTATATCACCTTCGTCATTCTGGGTGAGTTCGGCTTGCTTCTCTGCATTAATATTCATATTTGACCTCAATTTAAAAAGTTACTTCTGATTCTGCCTATTCTCGGCCATGAGTTCTATCAATCGCTGATACTCAGGATTTGGACTGTCGTTATTAGCAGCTGACGCAGCTCCGCCCAAAGACCCTAAACCTACCCCTAATGGCAGACCTGCTAGACTAGCCATTTCTGGGTTTGTTCGCCAAAACATCTTACCGAGACCCCTGCCACCATAATAACCACCTAGACCACCAAGAGCAGCTCCACCTAGAGTGTGAAGTACCTGACTCAATTGAGAGGGTGGAATCCTGGCAGGAATTACCTCAACAGGCTTACTTGGGTCTGTGGGTGTAATATGAATATCAGGCGCATCTGAGGCTCCCTTAGCCATTTGCTCCTGAAGAGATTGCAAAAACAACTCTCTTTGGGTTTCTCTCTTTTTAGCCTCTGCGAATATTGGATCTTTTTTACCGTAGTATCCTTTGATGGCTGATGGAATACCTCCCAGAAGAGCTCCTAAGGGTAGGCCGGCTGCTCCACCGAGGGCCGCGCCACTCAGGAGAGCCTTACGCATAGGTTCCACCGCTGAGCCAGATCTCCCGGCCCTGGCTAGAAGCTCTACAAGGCCTCCACCACCAGCTCCAAGTCCTGCGCCGATTAAACCACCCTTAGCAGCGCCACCTAATGCGCCCAAAATACCTTCACCAGTTCCTCGGGCTATATCTTTATCTGGGTACTCCATTAAATACTGGCCAGGCTGTGTATTGTTAACCATATACCTGGCTGTCTTGTCAGATGCAGCCTTTGTAGGATAAGCCTTATGTATATCTCTGCCCAACCCATACAGGGTGCCACCAAATAAGCCGGCACCTGTTCCCTTAGCTAAAGCACTTAGGGCCTTAACTACGGGGCTGGTTTCATCATCTGCCTGATCTGCACTTCGGCGAACAGCGTTACCCATCAACGTAGGGAGGGCTGCGGCCGCTCCTGTACCCAGTCCAACACCACCACCTATGAGTTGGGCCTTCTGGAGTGTGTCTACACTTGAACGATTCTTTACGTAATCTAAGATTTTGGAGAATGGAAGAACACCAGCCTCTTTTATTTGTTTATCTGACGTAACCGTTTCAGCTGCACATTTCGCCCATTTACTATATTTACAAATCAGGCTGGAATAACTCATACTATAACCTTCTACGTATCTACGTAAACGTAATACCTGTAGTTGGCTGTTGTGCTACTGATAAGTCTACGTTGGACGCAGGTTGTGAATTGAAACATGGGGCCTTTCTTACTGTCTGTAGATCTCTCAATTTTTTAGCTATGTTATCAGCTTCCTGTGCTAAATGTTGAGATTCTTCCGACGTAAACCCGCCTTCTGTTTCATCTTCGATAGCCTCTTCTCTGGAAGAATCTATCAAATCATCAATTACTTTGCCCATTTTTGTTACAGCGGCAGCACTTAGAGACGCTAATCCGGTCGCGGTTCCCTGAGCAGCTCCCTCACAACAATCTTTAGCTTTAGCCATAGCAGCAGCGGCCAAACCATCTAAAGACGTTGTAATAGAATCGTGGTTAAATACTTCGGCCCATTTTAAATTAGCTAGGTTAGCTGCTATCCCTGAAAAAGCCCGAAATGCTGAGATGCCTGCGGACAGTTTTCTAGCCATCGCCAGGTTCTGCTCCATGAATGGACTTGAATTAATAGAGAGCAGAGCCTCTTCCAGAGGTGTCTTTCTTTGATTGAGGGCCGTGATCTGTTTCTCGGCATCATTTCTGAGGGCTTGAAGTGATGTTACCTGACCACTCTGCTGCAAACGAATAGTGGTTATCTCAATAAATTTGTCGATAGTAGTTATGAGACTCGCCGATGTTATATTCGGATCAATTAAAGCCACGGATACCTCAACACCAGCCCCGGTTTCGTCTTCCTCAACATAACCGGCAGGTAAAAAAGATGATGCTTCCTCTTGGAAACCGGCCATGGATGGAAATTTGCGAACTACAGCCTGTTTAGCTGCGTTCATTCTAGCCGTCTCCAGCTTGTCAGCCTGGCCTGTTGCGGCCGCTGTGTCAATTTCTGCCCGTTCATCATCTGTCAAATCACCATATTGGGAGCTGAGCCCTCTATTTACTGGCTGAATAGCCAAAACATTGGACTCACCCTCTGATATTACCGCTCCATCCAGCTCTGAATATAGGTCGACAGCCTTATATTGGGCTCTAAAAGTGAAATTTTCACCCTGAACAGAGATGTCTCCACCTGAATTGAGTGGTACTGTTGTGGTATCTAAGAGAATTATATCCGGATTACGTATCAAACGAGCCTTTTGGTAGTCACCAGCATTCAATCCTTCAAGTAATTTAGACGCATCCACGATAGATTTGCCTGCATTTGTGTCAAAAAAGTCCGAAAGTGCCTCTGAAGGCGTAGAAACAGCCAAATCTAAGAAATTTCTGAGGATTTTGACCTTAAGACACCACTCTTTTTCCTTGACCAAGTAGGTTGTGAGGTCATTTTTGTTTAGCGCACCATCCATCGCATCGATGATCTTAAGTAATTCACACCTAACTCGGTGCAAAGTACCCCCGAAAAAGTTGGTTACACTGAAATTTGTTTGCAAATTGAGGTCAAAATTCTTCAAATTCAGGTCTAAAAGGTCCGATTCTTCGAAACTTTTGGACAAAATCGTCCTAATTCCCTGCAAAGTAGCCAATAATCCCAAAATTCTACCCAAAAATTCACTTCCGCGCAGATTTGGGAACATTTCTTTACTACAAAGGAGTTCTTCGGACAATCTCATGTATCTTTGGGCGTCCGGGATACCTCCACTCCTGGCTAATTGACCTGTCTGAGCCTGGAGCCTGAACACAGCATCAGTCAACTGCTGCCCTTGCTCTCTTTCTTTTTGTGATTGTGGGGCACCTCTGGTAGCTACGATGGTCTCTTCCCTTTGAAGAATACCTTCTGCCGCAATCAGGAATCTCTGGGCCTCAGATACTGTTAGAAAATGGTTAGACCCTCTGGATGCCTTAGGTATTCTTTCTAAATCAGATATGATTTGGTCCATAATCTCAAGTATGGGGAGCATGACCTGGCGCTCGAAATCATATACAGACGTAAGAGTAGCCATAGCTTGCTGTGCAAATCCCTGGAAGACTCCCGGGACAGATGACATGACCGTTCCAGCACTGCCTAAGGTAGATAGAGCACTCTTAGAGAGTCCACCAAATTTGCCTGTAGCTAAATTCGAGACATCCTTAGCTGTGGAACCTATCAACTGACCTACTGAATTTAGTGGGCCCGACAACATACCCTGAAATCGAACTCTTTCACAAGCCTCTGCGGACTCTTCTGGTGGAAGCTCGCGATCTCTTAAGGGAACAGGTCCATTATCTTCCCAAGTATAATCTGGTGGGTACGCTGTGTTGAAATACTGCTCGGATGGCCCTTCGTTTGCTGTGTTAGGATCTAAAGTTTTGTCAGTGAGAGCGTCTACGTATTGATTGGAAAATCCCTCTTCGATAGAAGTGATCAATCCACCCAAAGCTGAGACGATAGGTTTAACCATCTCTTCTTGGGCTAACTCCTTAAGATCCCCTACAGGATCATCTACATACAAAGCTGTAGCTAGCTTATTAAGCGTGGTGGCTCCCTGTAGTGCTGTCAGAGCCTTCTCGACAGTTTGGATCGCCAAGACTATGGTGTCACCACACAATGCCCCAGATTGAAAATTCAATGCTCCAGCCATTAGATCCTCTTTATCCGCTGTTTACGTCTAAACATATGTAAAGCCCTACCGGTGTTCTTTCCTCGGTAGGCCTTGTTAATCTTATCTACAATTCTCTGAAAATCTTTATCCAGATGTTCTAACTTGACTCGTCTTGGCATTCTTGGGCCTCCTTCAACTTTTCCGCTTCATCCTGCTCGGCCTCTTGTATGATGGTGTTCTCGATATAGAGCGCAATCAAGGTTTGCCAAGACAGGTCGGAGCATTCCTTTTTCATCAAGGAAATCTTTTCCAAATCATCCCGGGACAGCCATCTAGGTACAGGAACATGCTCAGGTATACCAAACCTTGCTCGCCTTGGATGTGGTGTGATACGTGTTTTGACCTTACTTTTCGCCCTGGTCTTCTTCGGTTTAGCTTTCGTGGTGGGTTTTTCCGACAAAATCATCTCCTATGTAGATTATTGAACCACGATATCGATTGGTTTAGCAGTTTCTGCTTTCTGTGATATAGGCTTTCTTCTGGAAGCAGCGGAACTCCCCGCTGCTATCCCGCCAACAGGCTTGGAAGTAACCGGAGGCTTAGGCAATACAGGCTTAACTGGGTTATTGGACTGTGTCCCAAACGCGGGAGATAAATCCCCTGGCGTTGTGATATTAACCGGCCCCTTATCAACTTTAGTGGAAGTCCCGCCCATAATGACAGGCTTCACACCACCAGTAGCTGTCTTTTTCAAAATGAGCTCATCTATCAAACTTTCCACAGACTCGAATGGCTCATCCAGGATGCCTTTCTCGTACAAGGTAGTCACGGCCACCTTCACCATCTCTTTGAAATCAATACCCATTAAACTACTCCGCTCATTTTTTGCCTGATGGCATATACTTTACTAGGTGACACCCCGACTTTATTGGCTGTTGCAGCCACAGATAATTGGGGTTTTCCATGTAAACCGTACAAATAATCCACGATCTTCTGATCCTGGGGTGACATCACAAACCTAGCAAACTCCAGCCGTTCATTAAATCGGTCATGGAACACTTTTTGTGAAGATTCAAAGGACTCAGACTCAGCTACAGCCCCTCTTAAAGAAATCTCCATCTGCTGTACATCCCTAAGGGGCCAACTAAGTTCATCAGCTATCTCCATCTGTGAAGGCTTGTAACCTAATTCCACCCCTAAACGTTGCACGGCATTCTTATACGCGCTTACCTTCAACGCCCTGTGCTCTGGGATACGGGCTACATTCTTATTCTGATTAACGAACCTGGACATACCCCTGAGATTATTCTCCAGGTGCGTACGCAAGCCTGCCTTCTGGGGCTTGTACGAGTCCAAGGCCTGGAGTGCCAGAGTTTGCCCAAACCCCACGACAGCAGGCTGAGGGACTGGTGCCTCTTTATAAATGGCGGCTCGAGACTCGATAAATGGTTTGGCGGCGGATAAGAATTGATTGCGACCCTTCACAGGATCTTTTTTGAACGTCTCGTACGCCATATCCAATGGATTTATATAACCTTCAGGCATTTAATTCCCCGGAAGTAGCTCAGGCTGAATATCAGGATGCTGAGCAAAGTATTCATGAACATTATCCTCGCATACAGCAATCACAGGAGAGCCCATACCTAGGCCCCAAAGCTTACCATCTCTCTCCCCATACAGAAGCATAGGGTTAAACCCTCTCTTCTTGAGGATAAAAAACTGTTCTACAGCGGCCTTGATGGGTACAAGACCGTGTCTCTTCCCAAAAGCATGCAAAGTAGGTATCCCACCTATGAACTCCATATACATATTTGCATGGGCCCGGGTTGTGTCATCCACATTAATCTTACGATCATCCGGAATATCGCTAAATTCCATATCAGTCCTTAATCATATCAGCTATTTTTTCAGCAACAGACCAGCCCTGGTACTGAAGGGCGTCAACGAGCCCTATTTGCTCTAAAGAATCCACTAAACCTTCATCCTCAGCACATTTGTCTCTGAGCTTATTGGAAAGAGACTCTGTAAATGCATCCAATTCTGCTTCACTCAACATTTGCCCTGTTTTTTCATGGAGACGAGCCATCATAGATGCCAACATGAACGGGAATCCTTTAGGCTCCTCTTCCGCAACCTTCTCTTCGCCAAGAGTTGTCTTTAACGCTTGAATAATTTCTTTACTCATAACAATACCTCCATTAAACGGTGTATTATCTGCCCTTAATTGGCGCTGGACCTATGTGTCGCTTCGTATACTCGATGACAATTCTTTGGCGGGTTTTCTCTGTGAGGAATTTTCTGGCTCGAGCCCTACCATCATCCTTGGCCCTTTTGAAAGCATCCTCAGCGAATCCTGCATCTGTCTCAGAAGCAGCTCGACCCATATATAACTTAGAAAAGACAGCTTTTGATACGACTTCTTTAACCTCACCACCCTCCTCTGAAACTCTACTGTTCGAAACCATAACAAGGAATGAGTGTTGCTCTCTCCCTTTCCCACCCTGGACTGTCTTCAGAACCAAACCATGAACACGCATAAACTCAGCCATCGTGGTTTGAGTTCGCCTCGTGTAAAAGTCTATCTCCTCATGACTATCCCCAGATTCCAACCAAGACTTATACAAAGTATCCGATTCCTCTTTCTCCACGAAAGGAAAAAGCTTCCTCGCCAAATCAGAAAATCTAGTAAACAAATGGGTTAATATCCCACGTTGAACTCGAGTAGCATTTCCTGGATCAACTGCTTTAGCAAATGCAGTTATCCTGCCCAAAAGCTTAGCGGAGTCCTCTGGGGCTAATGATCCTGAGTCTTCACTGATCTGTGCATATGAATAATTCTCCTGACTCCCAAAAATAGACGCGTAAGCTCCATCCATCTGAGAGACATCTACATATCTGTAATCTCCTGATGGAAAGACAGGAACAACACCCCTACCACCGGATATCACAGACTCCATAAAAGCCCCATCACTCTCTGAGTCTATCGTGGTTAAATCATTCGCTAAAGCAATGACTTCATTCGAAACTGACCCAATTTCAGCTAGCAGCTTTTTAGCCGTCTTCAAAGCGAACTCAATGAGGGCAAACTGTAAAACAATAAATCTCGGGAATAAAGACATCAATAGATAATATGTAAATAACCCCGGTAACTTTGGATATTCTTCTAAAGGAACTTTGAACCCATCCAGAACATCTACTTTAGTTCCAGCACTTTGTGTTATAGTCACCAACGCGGACTCAGACAACAAGGGTTCCTTATAAGGGTACCTACCTGTGAAATCTCCTGTAACAGAAGAGTATTGAACTCGATGCAAAAATTGCCGAAAGATACGGATGTAATTGTCATAAACCACGCTGTAAATACCACCCAAATCGGACGGAGCGTGGACTACTTGAGTCCTTAAAGAATTATACAACTTCATATCGTCGACTATCTTAAGGATATGGCTCACCATCTCTTGAGAAGGCATTACCTGGAGCTCCCTGATTCCACTCTCCCTATTGGCATCCAAAATCTTTTTATACCTCTGGCCTGCCTCATAGACCAACTTCTCATATTGATATCTATAAGCAGCATCCAAAGAGCTTGTGTCGACAAATACATAATCTCCATTATCCCCTTTAACTGGGTTTCCATCATCATCCAACACATAAGGTGAACTATTCTCCAAATCAAAATCAAATGAATCGTCGTCTGCCGAACCTGCTACCACATAAGCACGCTTCAAAAGATCTCCTACTGGAAGCCCTTTATCTGCTCTGTAAATCAGGGCGTTAGGTTGGGAATCAACCCTACCACCGTCCACCGTACCCGAAGCTATCTTAATGGCCGCAGTCAAAAATCTATCGCTGAGAGTGCTAGTTATCCCCGCGGATATTGCGGCATTGTTAGGTGAGTTAGTACCTGTCTTAGAATCTCTAGTTTTCTCAGTAGCGTCTGACAACGGCGTAGACTTCCTAGATCTAGGTCTATCGCTCTCCAACGGAGGTCTCTTAGCGTTTATCTCCGTCTTCGCCTTTAATGTCCGCTCATCCCGCGCATTTACTGACTTTATCCCTAAATTCTCAATTGAATCTACGGATTGTTGAATCATATCTGACAAAACACTTACATCTGTGTGCCGAATAACAAATCCTTGACGAACAGCGAACTTACTCCGAATATTTTTTATATCCTCTTGCAATTGCTTATCTGCTAACTCTTGTGCTGTAGTTGATGTCAAATCCTCCGCTGATGTCACCACAGCTTTATATGTTCCGGACTGAAGAAATGGATCAACGGCAATGCCCTTGAAACGAAGAAATAATTCTATTTCCTTACTCAAATCTAAAGAAACTCCGCGAGCCACTTCTCTCGAGAAACCAAACAAAGCCTTTCTGGCGAGCGTTAATGCATCTGAATATCTTTTAATAGCGGCAGGATTCATGAAAGCCCATAAATGATCTCCGCCTCCTTGTGGAACTACAACGGGGCCTTGTGTTGAATAAGCATAATTACCTGGGACGAAATAGGGGCTGGTTGAAGGATAATCTTCAAGAATTCTTCTCAAACTCAACAATCCTGGGATAATGTCTTGGGTCTCTTCATCGTTTTCTAACCCATCACTGGGGTACTCCACTAAACCCCTAGTCTGAAATACCGGATTAAAAGCGGCTTCTTGAGAAGTTTGATTAAAATCCATATCCCGCATCAACCGTTCCCAATTAATACCTTTAGTAGATTTTTTGAGGTAATCTATCTCTTTGTCTATTGCCTCCTGAGCATCTGCGATAGTCTTCTGATTATTGGTCAATTGTCGCTTATTCTTAGCTGCAGTTCTTTCGTCTGCTGTTGGATCTGCCAATTTCTTATGTATCGCTCCAGCTGCCTCAGATACCAAAGACTTCCTCTTATTTTTCAAATCCTCTTTATTGATCTTACGGCCTAGATCCTTATCTTCCTCAGCATTACTCAACATTGGCTCAAATTTACGCACAAAGTCCAGGCTGTACATTGTGGATGAATTCCCAGCGGCATTCAAAGTATCTGTTTTTCCTGTCAACAAACCTATAACAGCATTATTGGTCCTAGCAATAATCATAGGAGCACCAACAACAGGCCAAGGATTGTAAGGTCCGCTAATAGATGCAGTCCTGGATAACTTTTGTAGAAGGAGCCGGAACTCCACCATTTGCTGAATGAAACGAATGTAGTCTGTGGTTAGATTCGTTTCGTTTTCATTATTCAAATAGTTGAGGGCTTCTCCTTTGAGTATATCGTGGGAGTCTCCCACATTAGGTAACCCTTGGAGACCTGGGTACCGTTGGGAAACCGCAGAGAAATAATCAAAATCAGACTGCTCAGTCCTAAAAATGATACCCTTCTCCAATTCCTCGACGGTCATAGAATCTAAGAGATTGTAATTTCCATACCCAAAACCCTCCGCAGGCCGAGCTTTTGACCCCGACAGATTCGTACCAAACATCTGTGCTGGTTGAGATTTATCCTTACTTCCCTCTTTGACAATATCCTGTAAACCTAAAAGATCCTCTGTCAATCGATAGGGTGCGAGATACCGTAACCCACCGGATACAGCCAGATTGGAGTCCAGCATAGCTAACCGGGTAGGTTGGGCTAAATGGTTCCTCTCCGTGCCTGCATCGTTGATCATCTCTGGGAAGATCCAATTACACAAAGGCGGAAAACCATAATAAAGATTGGGGACAAGAGCTAAATCATGGATGACTGAAAATCCAGATCCATCAAACGAGTTCTGCTCTAAAGTTTTTAACCTTTCACGATAATTCTCAAGTGCTTCTTCAAGCCTTTCTATATCGGCACTAATGGACTGTATTCTGATGGATGTAGTGGCCAACGAACTTCCTTCAATTGGTGTATTTTTTATCTTTTCTAATCTAGCTATCGTGTCCTCTGTAGCTTTAATGTCTGCTCTTGCTCTTTGAATAGGGCCTAAAGATCTCAGACCTATTTGCCCCGTCTCCGGAGCGCCTAAATTAACGCGGGTGTAATATGCGTGTTTCAAAAGCCAGTCCATCATGTCCATAACAGAACCACCAGCCCCAAAGTAACTAGACGCACCGACAACTAACTGATTCGCTAACTTAATGGTCAGGAATCTTTCGAGAGTCTTATCTGGTCCGGTCCTATATCGCTGGAGCAGCTCAGTCCGGAGCATGTGTAGACGAAGCGGAGAAACAAATCGTGACATGTATTCCAAAAGCAGCAGACATCTATACCCAAAATTGTCCTCCGCTGCTGCTTCCTCCCCAGGAATCCACCGGATATCTCTAGCGATAGCTATATCTCTTGTTGTTCTCGAAGAAATTGTGGGCCTGTCTTCTGCAGCCTGAACATCTTCTCCAACAGGAAACAGAAAATCAGAAGCTAAAGCTGTCAATACGGGGTTTTTATCCCCGGACTCTGTGTCTGTCACTGACGGGAGGTAAAAAGATGTGCCATTGATGTATGGTGCTTGAATGCCGTCCGCTACCTCAGCCATACCTAACGGAGAAGCTTCCACAAATTGTTGGTCATCTACAGCCTTTATGATTACAGATCTACTGACCCCGGATTCTCGCTCCGCAAATCCTACAAACTCTCCTCGCCACTCAAATCTGAACTGCTCTTTAAGATCCCCCTCAGTGGCGTAAGGATCTCTAACGAACAGAAGGACCACAGACCTGGGCCGAAAATCATCAACCAATGTATCTGGCTCGATGGTGGCTTCCAACGTAGATGTGCCAATTGGGCGGATAATTGTGACGTTCTCTACGGGAAGTTCTACCCCATCCAGGAATAGCTTGAAGTCAATATGGCGCTTGGAGACGTAATTGTGAGGCATGAAATATCCTTATCTGTGACCCAAATATACTCTGGATCATATCACACATTCTTTACACATCAACGGTGTAAATTAAAGGGCCGTTTTCTGTGGAAAAATCACGAGTTTTGTGGCATAAAACTATGAAATGAATATTTACTTTTTGACAACACAAAATGCCCTCAGGGTGAAAGTGGAGCAATGGAAAACGTAGGAAAGCCAATAGTCCAGCTTGGACTCGCCGCAACAATTATCACAGGAACTGTCGCAGCCGTTGGTGCGTATACCATAGGTATGCAGACATGGAAGCTGAGCAAGAAGGTCTTCAGCAAGTTCTCCTCAAAGGAAAAGGCTGATGGAAAGGACGACGAAGAAACGACCGACGAAGAAACTACCGCTGACAAGAAGAAGGGATTGAAAAAGATCGACAAGAGTGAAGCGGAAAACAAGGCTGATGAAAAGAAAAAGAAGTAACGGCCTGCAGGGATTAAGGGAGATGCCGACAGGTGTCTCCCAACAATTCCTACTTTCTCTTTTATTGGCAATCGGATAAGGGTGAGGCTACCATGCCTGACATCTACCAGAAAGTTACAAAATTGACAAACTCCTCAGTAACTAGCGAAGATGTTCAAATGTAAATTATAGAATACCGGACATCTGAGGCAAATAATGAGGCGCGTAAGCGCCTTTCTCTAATTTTATGAAAGACCCAACAATGGACAAAGATACACTAGAAACTGTATGCGACCCAGGTGAAATCAAAAACCTAATAAAGGCACCAACAGACGAAGATACATTTCCATCCCACATATCATTTGAAGTCCCTACAAGCGATGGGAACATGCACATATTAACCCTACAATTTGAAGAGCTTGACACCGTGGACTGTGAACGAACTCAAGACTGCTACGCAATCCTGCGGAGTCACATAGACGAATGTGCTCTGTCAGAAGAGGATGTATTTCTTGTGTGTGATATCCCAGAAGATGGGAGTCTGGCTAATTTCCTCTATGGTACAACACCACTAAGATTATTCTATGAAAGACACGCGGACTGGATTATTAAGGAAACATGGGAAGGCCAGGTATCTTACGAAAAAGTTACCCCAGAGGATCTACAAAACCCAAGCTATGACATCCCAGAACATGACTCTGATACGGTATGCATCATGGCTTCCCAAGATGCGGTAAATCTGCTGGAAATACGAAAGGCTGCCATCCGGTATATTCACAAGCAGAAAATACTACCACTTGTGGAACTACAAAAAGAATTCAGAAACAATCCTGAAGCCTTAGCCCAATCCTATGCGGAAAAACTGGAAATCTATCTCGACGTAGAATTCAACATTAAAGTCTGAAAAGTCTGACGCCACTCAGAAAATAGAGCAGAGACACCTCTGCTTTATTTTTACTCAGAATCGTCATCAAAATCGTCGTCGTCAACCCAAGTGGGGTCCTGATACGCTTCCTCTTCTCGAAGCAAATCCTCAGAATCTATATTTTTAGACCGAAATGAAAACTTCCTATCTCGCCTCTTATATTTCTTCTGCTTCTTGGCCTTTTTCTTCCTGGCTCTCTGACTATAATCGTGAAAACTGTACTCAGGCACTTACGACCTCTACTTTCATCTCTACGTATGGCTCTTTTTTGGTTATGAGCCGTTTCTCGAAATCGACAATATCCCACTGAACGTACTTGGGTGAATCATCGAATAAAATATAACCCTGAAGGGCATCCAAGAGAAACTTGGGGGCCCAATTATCCTTGTCCCGCCAATGTCTATCGTTGAAAAAGAACCGAAGAGTTATCTTCACCACACCCTTAATGTACTTATCAGGTTCTAATCCATATCCCCGAAGGCTGGCTTGAGCTGCCTCAGCGTACGCTTTCTTGACCTTGTGTCTCTGCATGTAATGCATTCGATCGGTCTTGTTCCGCCCCTCGTACATAGGCATGCGGAAAATACTAGGGCCAGGCCAGTCAATGGCAGCCCACTTTTCTGACTTCTCAGCTTGAGTGAGCTGCCTATTGACATTCTTTCCCTTCTTTACCTCCGGGGTAGAGCTGCCACTCACAACCTTGTGAGTTTTGACGGGCTGTATATCTTTGTTTACGTAAGCACGATACTGCTCAGTTGTCCAACGTTCCTGGTTATTTGGCATCATTTACCCGCCGGTACGTACTAAAGGTGTGTTAGTTTCTTTTGGTTGCTGTAACTCTTTTGGGTCTGAGACAGCCACCCGTACAGGTAACCCTCTGTCTACCACATTCTCACCTAGCTCAGCTAGAAGTCTGCCGGCGTGCTCACGGGATAGTAAACCCTCGGGCAAGCCGAAGTCTTTTGTCTTAGGTATTGAGTCGATAGTTTGCTGGATAGGACTCAATTGTTTCTCTACTGCATTTAGTTGAGTCCGAAGGCGAAGAAAAATCCCCCTTAAATCCCTATACTTATTCGCATCATAGAACCCCGGACGTCGGGCGATTTCCTCTATCTCCTCCAATTTCTCCCTTATTTCTGACTGTCTCGCCAATAAATCTGCTTTTCGCGCTAACAAAGCATCTCGCTCATCAAGAAGTGCTTGCGATGGTAAGCTAGGATTTATATCAACATCATTGAAATTCACCCGTGGTTGGTAAGACCCAGGACCATCTTCTTCGGTGTAGATGGTGCCCTGTACAGTTGCAGAAACCAGCAAGCCATTCTGGGATGTCTCGCCGAATCCTACAGAATCGAAGGATACTTCCCATGTCCCACCAATCCAAAAAAGCTCGACTCGATATCTATTACTGGTTACCTTGCTTAATCTGAAATACCTCTCGTATAGACTTCGGAAGATGTTTACCTGATTCCGAGATGTGGTCTCTGGATTATCCACTTTGTCCACCAAAAGGATATCCATACTAAACTGCCGAGCTCCACGATCGAAGGTGTATATCTTGCCGTCATCTGTAGACACGGAAACTCGTTGGACCTTCTCAATATCCACATGTTCGATAGATGTCACGAACATCT
>Ga0180431_10001263_pt1 | contig 35618 bp, 32 predicted proteins | sample SS_ome_11_FD_132459 | JGI IMG/M metagenome (GOLD analysis project Ga0180431, IMG submission 132459) | Hypersaline lake sediment archaeal communities from the Salton Sea, California, USA - SS_1_MS_1 metaG | ecosystem: Environmental > Aquatic > Non-marine Saline and Alkaline > Hypersaline >... | reverse complement strand
GCTCGTTGTCTCTCCTCAACTGCGTTATGCCCAGGTGGTCAAAGAACGAGACGGGAGGCATAGGATTATCAGGGTATTCAAGCGAAATGTTTACGGAAAAGTGGACCTGCAAACTGTCGGCACAGTATGCGTGGAGAGGCACAACCTGAACCTCCGCCATGAGAACCGAAGATTGGCTCGCAAAACCATCGCCTTCTCCAAAGATGTTGACGGGCTCACAGAACAGATGTCTCTGTACCAGGCATATTTCAACTTCGTTCGCCTTAATCGAGGTTTGAGTCATCATGTCCTATCCTGTGATCATGGTCAACGGAAATGGCGATTTGACACACCGGCCATTGCCGCCGGCTTAACCGATCACCCCTGGTCATTCAAAGAGCTCATGGCTTCCAAGATATATATCAATGATTAACGGGTCATGACCGAAATACCTGTATTCGGGGATTGAGTGTGGTGCCGGAGCCCTCGTCGGCTTTCGCCTGGCTGGGCCCTGCCATTGGACAGGAGCAACGGCACATTGTTCCATTCTATGGGCACACGTTCAACAAGGACACATGGGTACCGGAAGCCGACATATCCTACTTCCGTGTAGGTGAAAGCCTGGGCTATGTCCCCAGCGAGAACTGGACAAGCAGCTTCCTGGGGCATGATGACAACTTCGGCCCCAACTTCTGCGTGCCAGGACTGTACATCGACCCCAAGCATGTCGACTATGTCGCAGAGCTGTTGAGGCCGGGGATCATGTTCTGTGGAAGCCAGGCAGAGGCCCTGGCTCTGAGCTTCCTCTATTCTATTCTCAACCAGTTGGATGCCGCAGAAGACAATGCCTGGCTTCGGAGGTTAGCAGTCTACGCCGATCCTGAAGTCCAGCGGGTGGTACTCAGAGCCGTAGCTGTCGAACGGCAAGAGTATATCCGACATCTGTCGAAGGCAAGGGACTGGACCGGTGATTGCGAAGACCAACTGGCCATCGGTACTCTGAGGGGATCACTGCCGGAGTCCCTTTGGATTGTCGAGATCTCCATTCCCCAGCTCTTCCCTGCAAATGAGAGGAAGCTTGGGGAGATTGTGCTGAGCGGCGGGATCGAGCTTGGCAATGCCCTAAGCGAAGGCACACCTTTTCTCTTTGCCAGGCTGCCAGGCTCCTATTTCTTCCTCGAGTCTTCTGACAAGGACACGGGGCGGCACTTCCTGCGGGTTCCCAGTGGATTGACGTCCCATGTTGCGGTGATTCGCTGCTGGTGATGGTCGATCTGTAGGGGCGCTGCTTGCTGCGCCCTCACGATCGGACAGGGCAAGCGCGAAGGGCGCAGCAAGCAGCGCCCCTACATGGGTCCACGCCGATCGGGCAGGAATGCTGATGGCGGCCCAGGCCCTTCTATGGTTCCCGACCAGCGTTGATTTCTTGCCTGGTATGACATACAGTAATACTGAGGTGAATGATGGAAACCGCGAAAGTGGCAATCAGCTTGAACAGGCGGACATTGGAGCGTCTTGACCGCCTGGTGAAGAGGCAGGTCTTTCCCAACCGGAGTAAGGCCATCCAAGAGGCCATCGAAGACAAGCTTCGTCGCCTGGAGCACACGCGCCTGGCAGAAGAGTGCGCCAAGCTCGACGCCGCGGCTGAACAGTCGATGGCAGAGCCGGTGCTGACCGAGGACTTGGACCGATGGCCCGAATACTGAGGGGAGAGATCCGGTGGGCCGATCTGAACCCTGTCCGCGGACACGAACAGGGAAGGATGCGCCCCGTGGTCATTATCAGCCAGGACGTATTCAACGAGCGTTCGGGAACCGTCATCGCCATGGCCGTAACCAGCCAGCCCCAACGAGCGGGCTTCCCGTTGACGTTTGAACTGGAATCGTCAAACCTGCCCAAGCGATCATGGGTGAAGATAAGCCAGGTTCGAACGCTATCAGTGGAGCGAATCGGCGAGGCGCTGGATGTGGTGTCTCCGGAGCAGGTGCACGAGTTGATCGAGGGACTCAACGAGATAGTGGGCGGCTGATGGCGGCTCCTCCGGACCCAGTCATCGGGAAGACGGGCAGCAGTTTGTCAGTGCCGCGAAAACAGGTTGTCACAGCGTGACATCATCGGCCCCAAAGTGCGTCTGCCGGCAATGATCGATTGGATGGCTCGACCGACGTCGGTCGACCTATCCAACCAGCCCCAGCGTCTTCCTGGCTATGTTGTTCCTCAGCACCTGGTGGCTCCCGGGCAGGATGGTGACGAGGCCGGCCCTCAGGTGCACGGCCATCACCCCCCTCAAAGGGGCGTAATTGGCCCCCATGTCCAGTATGCCCCGCAGCCCAAACACCTCCGCGCCGACCCTGGCCAGCTTCTGGTCCAGTTCCCCCTGGAACAGCTTCTGCACGTAGACCTCATGCCGGGGCAAGAGCCCCGCCATCCTCATCCATGCCACCCGGTAGGTCACCAGCCGCGCCATTTCAAGGTCCACCGCGATGTCAGCCAGCTTGTGGCGGGCCCCGAGCCTCTGCCTGGCATCCAGTGAGGAGTCCTCCCTGACAGCCCGCACCAGACGCTCGAATAGCCTGCGCGCACCGCCCAGGTCGTAGCCCAGGCTCGTCTCGTAGCGGAAGTGAGGGTCTTCGTCCATGTACTGGAAGGCTCGCCCTCTTTCCCCGATCAGGTTCTCCCCGGGCACCCTGACGTCCTCGAGGAAGACCTCGTTGACCCTCATGGCCACCGACCACATGGGTGAGACGCTGAGGCCGGGAGACCTCCTGTCAACGATGAAGAAGCTGAGTCCCTTCTCCTTGGGTGCGTCAGGCTCCGTCCTGGCCATCAGGAGCAGGTAATCGGCCACATTGGCGCCAGTAGTATAGTGCTTGTGGCCGTTGATAACGTAGTCGTCCCCGTCGGCAGTGGCGACAGTCTGGATAGAGGCAAGGTCGTAGCCGGCATCCGGCTCGGTGTAGGCCCGGGCGAACCGTATGTCCCCGCTGGCTATCCTGGGCAGGTACTTTCTCTTCTGTTCCTCCGAGCCATGGGCACAGCAGAAATCGCCGAACAGCCCCACCGTCCCATAGTAGATCTCACCTATGGGCGTTGCCCTGTAGCCCATCTCCTCGTTGAAAATGGCCAGATCCACCCATGTGCGGCCCTGACCGCCGTACTCCCTGGGCCAGTGCAGACCGATCCACCCCCGGGCTGCCAGGGCACGGTAGTATTCGGGTGAGAAAAACGCCTCCTCAAACAGGTCAGCCAGCGGGTACCTGGGCGTGTTGCGGCAGAAGTCGGCTATCTCCTCCCTGAAGCGCTGCTGCTCTTCCGTGAAGCCAAAGTCCATGTATATTGTCCCTCCATTGCTGTCGGCGCCTGCTACCTGGTTGCAGGGCAAGCGCATGGAGACCCCGGCAACTGAGCACCGTTGGAGTGTATCAGTCGAACCGGCAGCCCAACGCGCCGTCGATCACCAGCATCGTCCCCGTCGTATACGCCGCCCGGTCCGATGCCAGATAGAGCACCCCGTAGGCGATGTCCTCCGGCTGCCCCATGTGGCCCAGTGGGACCCTGGCCACGTTCTCGCCCAGGGTGGGATACTTCTCCACCGCCAGGGGAACCATCGGCGAGCTTATGTAGCCCGGGACTATGCAGTTGACCCTTATGCCGTTTGGAGCCCACTCCACGGCGAGGCTCCGGGTGAAGTTGATCACCCCCGCCTTGGCCGCGCCATAGCCGGAGCAGGTTGTGGCTGAAGTAACGCCTTCCAGGGAAGAGATATTGATAATGCTCCCCTTCCCCTGTCTCATCATGGGCTGAGCCACCGCCTTGCAGCACATGAAAGTCGACTTGAGGTTCTCCCGCATCAGCGAGTCCCAGCCACCCTCGGAGAGCTGCAATGTGGCAACGGGCGGGAAGGATGCGCCGGCGTTGTTCACCAGTATGTCGATTCGCTGGAACTCCTCCAGCGTCCTGCTCACCAAGTCGGCAATCTGCTGGCCGTCGCGCACGTCCGCGGTGGTGGCCAGAGCTTTCCTGCCCATGGCCCGTATCTCAGAAGCCGTTCCTTCGACCTGTTCAGCCGTCCTGGACAGGACCACCACATCCGCGCCGGCCTCGGCCAGCACCAGGGCCGTGGCCTTGCCTATGCCCCGGCCTGAACCGGTGACCATGGCAACCTTGCCCTCGAGTGAAAAAGGATTGCTCACGTTGAACCTCCTCTCGCCGCTGTAGCGAGCTAAAGCGCCGTGCCTCGCCTTTGCGGGGCTATCCCAGCGTGAACTCCCACTGGCAGGCGATATCATCGGGACTCTGGCGGGGTGGCAGCTTGAGGGGCTTGACCTTGATGTTCGGGTTGACCAGGTACTTCTCCATGACCAGTTGCTCGTTCACGTGGCAAACATGGTTGATGCGCTCCGGCTGGTTTGCCTCGAAGAACTCCAGCGACCGGCATTTCTCCACCGTCAATATGACGTGGTTGGGGCTCTTGATGTCGAAGCGGCAGGGGAACAGGCCGCCGGTAGTGTTGTCCAGCGGCAACTGCAGGCACTTGAGGGAATCCACCACTGTGTTCAGTTGGATGTTGGCCACCTTGGCGTACCTGGGGTTGACGCGTGACCCAATCCTGACCCAGGATTCGGTCTCGCATTCGTTGGCCGCATCGGTCCCGAAGCGTTTCTCCACAGCGTCATACCACGATTCCGTCATGTGAAGCCAGGCGTACTGCCACACCCGCATCAGCTTCAGGAGAAATCCCTTGGAGAAGTCATCGAAGGTCAGGTCGGGATCGAAAGGACCGCTGTAGTCGTTCAACTCTGTCATAGTTGTGCCTCCTTCAAATTCGCTCTCCTGGTTGCAGTTTCCTGCTGTTCCGCGCTCACTAACTCAGGGTGGGCTGTGCCCCCACCAATTCTCTACGCCTGGGCTGTTACTGCGGCCGGGCGCCTCACCAGCCTCATGGCCCCGGTGTCACAGGAGGTAACGCACACACCGCACCCCAGGCATCGGGACTCGTCGACCACGGCGGACTCCTCCACCTCGATGGCGTCTACGGGACAGCGGTCAGCGCAGACCGAACAAGCTGAGCAAGCCTCCTCGTCGGCCCTGGCCAGGAAGGGCGAAGGGCCCAGCACATCGGCCCCCGTCTCTCTGTAACCGACCAGGAAGACGCAGCAGTCGGCGCAGCAGTTGCATATGGCCCAGTTGGGGTCGTAGTTATGCACCAGGCCGTCCTCGTTGCACCGGCGCAGCAGGTCAAGAGCCTCATCATAGGTGATCTCTCGGGCCATGCCGTGCTCCACACACCATCTGCCCATCTTTCCCAGTATCAGGCATGTCTCCAGAAGGTGAGAGCAGTGGTTCCCGGGGTCGGCGACCCAGTGCGGCAGGCGGCAGGAGCAGTCCGAGACGCTCCAGAAGCCGGCCTCTTTGATCCTCTCGGCGACGTTCTCAGAGGGTTGGGCATCCTCGGGCAGGGCCGCCGGAGCGGCCCACACGTGGCTGGTCGGGAATCCAATGGCTGGGGCGGCCCTGGTGGCCCACTCTCGTTGGAACTTGTGCATGGCCTTGAGCAACTGCACGGAGAAGGGGAACTTCACTCCCAGCCAACCGCCGGTCTCGATCAGCCCGGGCCCGCCCATCCCCACTGCCCTGTAGTTTGGATTCTCTTCGCCGGGTGTGATCCACATAGTCCCTTTGTCTGCCATGGTGTTGAGCATGCGCTTCAGCTTCTCCCTGTCGAAGCCGGTCCTGCGCTGGACCTCGTCGAGCTTGATACCCTTCAGACCTACGGTCGCCGCGAGGTCGGCCTCTTCCGGAGTGTACTGCAGGCGAAAGACCTCCATAATGGAGGGCGTGTAGGAGACACCGGGGGGCAGTTGATCGAACATGTCCGCCAGGCGCTGATAAGGATCAGTCGTTGTCATGGTGCCGCCTCCTTCACGAAGTGGGGACTCCGGAGTCATCCGGCTTCAGTGCCGGAGCTCCCCATATAGGCGCCGTTAGTGCACGAGAACCAGGTGCTTGCCGTCCCTTGAGCCGAGCGGGTTACGGGACCAGGGAATCGGGCACTCAGCATCGGGATGGGCCGTGTCGTTTACATCACAAACGCTAATTCCCGGCCGATTGTTAGGGTACTAATATCTTCTGCCGCTGTCAACACGCCATAGAGCAGGGCCTTGGTCCGTGGCTTGGCTCAGATCACGTGCCCGGAGCGGGTGCTCCAGGCTGTGCCCCAGAGGACATCCGACTCCGTGCTCCGTAAGGTCGTCTGCATCACACCGTTCTCCGAGCCGTGCAGAAGATAGTATGCGGCCGCGGAGCGGCCCTGACCCGTACAGAGCGCAAGACGTTGGGTCTCCAGAGGCGATCGTAGAGGGATCCTCACGCGGCGACCGTAGAGATCTCCTACGACGACTCTATGATCGCCATAGGAGACCTCTTTGAGTCCCGTCCCGACTGCGCGTCGGGGCTATCCGTCTGCAAACCCGGCCGGTCTATTCGATAACCAGGGGGAGCCAGCCGGGGAGTTCTCTGACTATGTCCTGATGCTGGGCGCTCCACAGGAACAACCCGACGTCATTCGGCAGATTCCGCTTGGTCTCGGTGTAGTTCCACTTCTCGAAGCCTTCCCAGGTCACGTCATAGCTGATGGCAGCATTGTAGAAAGCCTGTCCGTCGAAGCTCTCAGCCCCGACATTTTCAACCGCCGCTGCCAGTATCTCAAAGAAGGCGTACAACTGGGTGAATCCGCCTATGTACCCGACTCCCGACTCAATGATTTCACTGTATTCGGCAGCGTGTCTTTCCTGGAGAAGCTGCTTGGCCAGTTCGGTCATGGGGAAGTCCTCGTTCCAGAACCGCGATATCTGAACGGTCCGCATGCCGTTGAGATTGTCCCAACCACACCAGCTCGCCGCCAGGCTCTCGTAAGCAGCGTGAGCATCCGTACCGATGAACTTGGCTGTATAGCCAGCGTCCCTGAACTGCTTGATGAAACTGACAGTCCCAACTCCAGTGGTGGGAGGCATTACGTAGTCACAGGTCTTGAGTTGGCCTATTTCGCCGCTCCAGGTTGCCGAGCCCATGGGAGCCAGGAAACCACCACCCCACTCGAACTGATCGGGGTGGTCATCGCAGTAGTCCCTCATCCCATCCCGGCAATCAATTGCATAGGACTCCTGCCAGCCCACAAAACCAATTCTCGGGACTCTTCCTTCCGCCTGGTAGTCCCAATCGTTCTCGGCGACCCATTTGAGGATGGTCTTGACCTCGTGGTAAGTAGAGACATTGCCGCAGAATGCCCAGGGCCCCGTGCTTGAGGTCAACGAGAATACGGGGATACTCTCTTTCTCCGCAAAAGGCTCCAGCGTTACCACGGCAGGAGGCAGTGCAGTACAGACCACCTTGGCTCGTCTCTCTTTGACCCACTCCCACCCGGGCAAGATTCGGGAGGGGTCGTACATGCCATCATAGGCTGCTACCACCAACCGCACCCCGGGTATCCTCTCCTGTGTGTTGTAGTAGTAGGCTAGGTCCTCCAACGCGTAGTTGATCGGTACCAAAGCGGGCGATGCCGGCCCGGTCATGTCGGATATGTGACCAATCACAATGGTGGTCCGCGTCTCCCCGCCGCTGTCCCCGCAACCCACGCATAGCGTCGCTACCAGTGATACTACCAGAACCAGCCCCAGAGTTGCCGTACTCAGTCTGTGCCGCATGTCTACCCCCTTTCTTGCACTTGCGCCACGCGGTAATACCTATTTTTGTCTACTTGGCATACGAAGATCGTACGCGAAGCGCCAGCACATCCCCAAGTGTATTGAACGATAGACTCTCTGTCAACCCGTTGATCTGGCACGATTTGTCAGTCTCCGGTCCCTCAGTGTCTCGAGCGGAAAGTACCTTGGAGCAATCACTACTGCCTGGCAAACATACTGGGCAGGGCTGCCCTGCAGCCGTACCCCGCCTTGGGTGTCATGATTCCCGCTACCAGGCGACCTATGACAGCTCGAAGCCCCCGTCCACCAGCATGACGCTGCCTGTCATGTAGCTTGATGCCGGACCGGCGAGGAAAAGGACGGCCATGGCTATTTCGTCCGGCTGGCACATGCGGCCCAGGGGCACGCGTGCCATGATACGCCTCCCCGTCTTGCTCCCAGCCTGGATCTCCTGGGCGAGATGCCGGGTCCCCGGCGTCTCCACGAAACCGGGAGCCACCGCATTGACGGCGATGCCGTGCGGAGCCCACTCCAAGGCCAGACCCTTGGTGAGCATGATAATCCCGGCCTTGGAGGCCGCGTAGTGAGTTTGCTGCGGGGAGGGGTGCATGCTCGTTACTGAGGCCAGGTTCACTATCCTGCCCCCATGCCCCTCCCTTATCATCTGCTCTGCCGCCGACCGGCAGTGAAAAGCCGTGCCCTTCAGGTTGACATCCATCACGGTATCCCACATTGCTTCGCTGAGTTCCAGCATCGACGAAAGGGGGTAGACCCCGGCACTGTTCACCAGGATATCCAGCCTACCGAAGACCTCGACAGCGGCTGCGACTACGCTCCCGGCATCAACCAGGCTTGACGCATCGCCACGCACACCTTCACATACATGGCCCCTGCCCTTCAGTGCTGCTGCTGTCTCGGCGGCCAGATAAGCATCGATGTCACTGATCAACACGCTGGCCCCGGCTTCCGCCAGCCGGCAGGAAATCGCCCCTCCTATGCCGGTCGCTCCGCCGGTCACAATGGCCACCTTCCCGGCCAGATCGAAGTGCTCTGCGATGCTCATGCCATCCATTTCTGCCTCCTACGCAGCAGACGTGATTCCAGGCCCCTTCGGTGCGCTCATCTCCATCAGGGGCACATAGCTGGCGGAGTCCGGGTCCTTTGCGGGGCGCCATCGAAGCGCTGCCACATTGGAATGCGGCAGAAGCGGCACTCACTGCTAAACTCACTCGAGGAGCTTGTCAAGAATCGTTCGAACGGCTGCCACGCTGGGTGAGGTGTCAGGGAGGTCCACTATAGGCCTGCCAACAGAGTCGTATTCAGTCACCATCTCGTCCTCTGGAACACTTCCCAGGATATCCAGCCCCCATTCCGCGGCGCTCTCCCTTATCACCGTGTCATCACCCTTCGATCTGTTGATGACCAGTCCCGTCCGGGTCTGCTTCATGGATGCGTCCCTCTGGACCACTTCCATGATCGATCTGGCGACACGGATGCCTCTTACCGAGGCGTCGGTGACAATCACCAGGACATCTACGCCGTTAACAACCCTTCGGTTCACCTGTTCCGGACCTGCTTCGCAATCGATGAGGACGACGTCATATTCACCGGAAAGGCTGTCTATGCCATACCTCAGCAGATCGTTGATCCCACAGTAGCAGCCAGGCCCTTCGGGGCGGCCCATCACCAGCATGTCAAACCCTTCACCCCACTCGATTGCTTCTGCCATCACATCCCGGATATGCCTGTCTCGTACTGCAGCTTTGGCGCCAGGCTCTTCGATCAACCGTTGCCGGATTTCGGACACAGTCTCTCTTATCTCCACTCCCAGGGCATAGGGCAGGTTCACCGACGAGTCCGCATCGATCGCCAGTATCCTCGGGACCTTTTCGTTGGCCAGGATTCGAGTCAATATGGCAGTGAGCATGGTCTTGCCGCTGCCACCTTTCCCCGTTATGGCTACCTTTTTCCCTTTACCTTTCCGCTGAGGTGAGACCATGGACGGCGTGCTGGTCCCAGGGTACTTTGGCCGAGGCTTATCTTCAGGTATATCCACCCCCGTTATGCGGCAGACTTCAGCAGCCACTTCAGGCCCGCCGGTGATACACCCGTTGCAGGGCGCCCTCCCCTCTGCAACAGCTCTGGCAAACTGTCCACACGTGCTGTACCCACAGATGTGATCATCGAGCTTGGGCAGGACGTTGTAGATCTCCCTCGTCCTCTTCTTGATTTCCTCTTTTCCTGTCATCGGCTGCCTTTCGTCTACATCCGGCTGAGCTTAGTTGCCCCCTGACCAAGCCCCCACCACCAGCCCCCCGGCGGCGACGCCACCTGTTGACTCCGGCTCATAGTTGATGGTTGCTGGCCCGTTCCTGGTATCAGTTCCAATATTGGTCTCGGGGGCCGGGATTATTGCGGCATACACCCAGCATTCATTTCTTTCGCTATGCTGTACGCAGCGGCGATGCATCTCTGTCGGCCCTCTGCTTCGCGACCAATGCTGCCCCCAGCGCGCCTACGATCTGAGGGTCCTCGGGGAGTCGTTTGGCGGGACCGAGCTCGTCCTCCAGGAATCGCATCACGCCCTCATTCTTTGCCACCCCCCCAGTGACCGTGAAGTCCTTTTTGAATCCAACACTCTTCACCAGGGATATCAGCCTGTTGGCTATGGCTCTGTGGATGCCGGCCGCGATGTCCGGAATCTCAGCGCCATCGGCTGCCAGGGTAATGACCTCTGTTTCAGCAAACACGCTGCACGTGCTGCTAATCACGCAAGGTTGTCTTGACTCCAGCGACACCCGCGCCAGGTCCTGCAAGTCCAGTTCCAGCGCTTTCGCCATCACCTCAAGGAATCTGCCGGTGCCGGCGGCGCACTTGTCATTCATGCGGAAGTCTTCTACATTGCCATCCGGATCCAGTGAGATGACCTTCACATCCTGACCACCGATATCAATGATGGTCCTCACCGAGGGGAGCAGCCGGGCAACACCCCTGGCGTGGCAGGTTATCTCAGACACGTTGTCGTTGGCAAAGGGCACCTTCGCTCTGCCATAGCCTGTTCCTATTGTGTACTCGATATCGTCCATTCTTAAGGACACACGGCTGAGTGCCTCATTCATGGCGTTGGCGGCGGACCTCTCCGGCCTTACCGACGCAGGCACGATGCTGTACGAGATGATCTCTCCGTCACTCAGGATTACAGCCTTCCCTGTAAGGGAGCCGATATCGCATCCCGAGACAACCATGATTCCCCCTGACTAATCTTGCAGCAACACGTCGAAAAACTCGTCCATTTGTGACTTGACGCTGTCCAGCGAGGCGACTCTTGGATCGAAAACGTCCATCTCTATGGTGAGTGTCGGGACTCCCAGTTGGTCATACAGACGGTCCTTGATCAGCTTGGCAATAGCCCAGGTGTGCTTGCAGGCAATGTGCCCTCCGAATATGGCAGCATCTGCTTTATAGTCCACGCATAGCTGAAGGACACGGTCCATGTAATATTCCCATGGCCCCCCGCATTCTCTCAGCATGGGCATCTGCACCGTCTTGGCGGCCAACGCGCTGAGCATGTCATCCATGGTCGTCACGTCCACGGCAGGATCAACATCGAAAACGTTCAGGGCCGATATCGAGACAGCACCATACTTCTTCTCCAGCCAGCCGAACAGCGACCAGTCGAACACAGGCATTGCGTAGATCCAGACCATCCGCAGCTTCTCCTGGGGCAACGCACCCTGCTTCCTATCCACCATCTCCTTCGCAGTCTCGTACCTGTGCTTGAGATACTCGACGAGTTCGGGCGTACCTGCCAGAGCGTTCACAGCCCCAAAGTCCAATATGACGTCGTTGCTTCGTATAGGACACGGCACCTTACGCACGAGCTTATTGATCTCAGCGGCGTAGGCATGCGCCTGGCCGGAATAACGCATCACCTCTCTAAGCTTGTCCATATCCAGTCTCCGATGTGTAGTCTCTTCCAGAAACGATATCAGTCTTCTGATTTCGCCTTTCACGTATTCGTGGGAGCGCTCGCTTCTGAAGTAGGGAATGTCTATGCAGAAGTAGGGAATGCCGAAGTGATCAGCTATGAGAGGATAGGCTGTTATTGCAGAATCACAGGGCGCCGAAGGATGAGCGATCATGTCTGGCATGGGCAGATCATTTGCCAGCATAGCACCAATAGAGACCTTATTCGTGGCGCACAAATAGTCAGGGAAATACTGCTCGCAGAGGTCAATGTACTCCGAAGCGCCTTCCGGAGACGAGGTGGTCATGGCGCTTATGGCATCCATGGTGACCGGTACCACATCCATCGCCCAGAAGAGCTCGGGAATAGTGGCGAAGTTCATAATGGCAAGTTGATCACCGGATCGTTTCGCTTCCGCTACCCGCCGGTAGTATCTGGCAACGGCGTCGTAGCGCCACGTCTGCTCAGGACGCACCTGCGCCACGTGGTCTCTTATGGCCTCCTCGCGGAGCGCCATGCTGTCAAGCACATTCCTAGCTGGTGTCATGTTGTCAACCTCCCGTGTCCTATTTGTGGACCTGGCATGGTTTGCTTTCCAACCGCAGCCAGGAGGGTTGCAGGCTTGGGAAGCCCGGCCTCAGTTGAAGCTGCACCCGGCTCAATTACCGCTCCATAATTACAGTCAGGAACTCATCCAGTCTGGCTTTAACCGCATCCAGGGAAGCTACTCTCGGGTCAAAGACATCCATTTCAATAACCAGTGTCGGTATTCCAAGCGTGTCGTACAGCCTGTCCTTTATGAGACTGGCGATAGCCCAGGTGTGTTTGCAGGCTATGTGGCCGCCAAAAACAGCCGCGTCAGCCTTGTAGCGCCGGCACAAGTCCTCCAGCCGGTCTGCGTAGTACTCCCATGGCCCGCCGCATTCCCTCAGCATAGGCTCCAGAGTGACCTTCTGCGCCAATCCCCTGAGTATCCTGTCTGTATTTGAGACGTCTTCAGTAGGCGGCACGTCGAAAAGGTTCAGGGCCGAGATGGACACCGCGCCATATTGTTCCTCCAGCCAGCTATAGAGACTCCAGTCAAACACGGGCATGGCATAGACCCAAACGAGCCTGAAGTTCTCCTGCGCCAGATGGCCCCGCCCGGCGTTGACCATCTCCCTGGCTGTCTCGTACCTGGTCTTCATGTACTCCACCAGTTGCGGAGTACCGGCCAAGCTGTTGATGGCATTGAAGTCCAGCATTATGTCTATGCTCGGAATGGGGCAGGGAACAGAGTTGACGAGTTGATTCACCTTCTGACTGTATTCGTGTGCTCGGTTTGAGTATTCCATGGTCTGCCGCAGCTTGTCAGGGTCCAGTCTCCTCCCCGTGGTCTCTTCGAGGAAGGACACCAGTCTTCGTAGCTCGTCAGTCAGGTATTGGTAGCCCCGCTCGTCCCTGAAGTAGGGCACATCGATACAGAAATAGGGTATGCCGAAATGCTCGGACAGGAGCGGGTAGGCGGTCACTGCAGAATCGCACGGAGCCGAAGGATGCACCAGCATTCCCGGTACGGGCATGGCACCGTCCATGATCGCCCCGAAGGCTACCTTGTTGGTCGCACATATGTAATCAGGTATGTACTGCTCGGCAAGGTCGATGAACTCCGCAGCCCCTTCCGGAGACGACGCCGCCAATCCACTCATGAGGTCTATGGAGATCGGTATCATGTCCATGGCCCAGAATATCTCGGGAATAGTGGCGAAGTTGACCCAGGCCACCTCCTCTCCGGTGTCCTTCGACTTGGCAACTTTCTCCATGTAGTTGGCAATGGCCTCGTACCGCCAGGCTCGCTCGGGGTACTTCTTGGCCGTATGGTCTCTCAAGAAACCGTAGAGTTGTGCCGTCTCTTCAACTACGTGCCTCTTCTCCGACATGGGTGGTCAGCCTCCGATTCGCTCCAGGAATGCCTGCACCCTGGTCTTGAGCTGCCCCGTGCCGCCGAGGGCGTATTCCCGCTCCAGGCTCAGCAAGGGTATGCCCCACTCCCGAAGCTTCTTTCTCAAGTAGAAGAGCTCGCCACCCCACAGATCGCAATACCTGATCCGCTGAAAAATGACGCCATCGACCTTATATCTGTCAATGAGTCCCTTTACGAAGTCGCCTCGCTCAACCAGCCCCTCGGTCATCCTGGCACAGGACGGCCTGGTGAGATACGATCTGGCCAACCCCAGCAACGGGTCTCCATCAATCTCAACACGCTGCCAGAAGTACCTGCTGCCGAAACACAGGGCATCGGCAACCACCAGGCCCCCCAGTTCCTCGATCACCTCCGTGTGGGCAGGGTCGTCATACAGACTACCAAGTACCATGAGCCTGGCGGTGTGATCAGACCTGCCTTTCTCGTCAGCCAGTTCCGACAGCAGCCGCCTCAGCAGTTCATTGACCTGAGGTTTCGGCGCAGCCGTGCTGGCCAGCACCACCCTGAGGCAGTCGGCCCCGGAGATGGGTGGATTGCTCTGCTGCCGCAGGTCGTAAAGCTGTCTCAGCAGTTCTCTCGTCTCGTTGTATACCTCCACGGCCTGGCTGAGGCTCTCGTCGGTGATCCGCCTCCCGAAAGCACCCTCCAACTCGGCCTTGAGCAATGCCAGATCCTCCCTAAAGAAAGATATCTGCTCCTCGCCCGTTTTATGAGGTACCTGGACCAGGTAGTCGAACTCGGGACCCGGGGCCTTCTCTCTCCACAAGTCATGCAGCCTGCGTACGTGGTCACAGCTGTTAGAGAAGACCACCCCGTCAAGGAAGTCATACTTGTGCTCCAGGGCGAACTCCAGGCAGGAACGGACGTATGTGCAGTTGACATGGCTGAGGTAGGCATCAGCCTCCATGGTTGAGGTGCAGCCGGTAGGCCTGACTCTGTACGGCAGCAAGCCCGCTGCATAGATGATCTCCTCCGGCACGTAGGTGCAGAAGTAACCAGCTATCTTGCCGCCTTCGCTCTTCCACTTTTCCATGGCCGGATTGAATACCGCATCTGACAACGCACGGACTTCTTCCAATGCCTTCATCTGTCAACCTCACTGCTTTCTATACATCACTGTGCCTGCGCTGGGGATCCGACGCCCCGCTCGTTTCATCGCAATCTCAGCCCACAACGTATCATGATGGAGTAGTCCACCCGGACGTTGGGCTATGCCGGCCAGTCCTTTCGGTCCCAGATGATGGGTCAGGCCTTCCTCCTGATCCGGCACAGGGGGCCGCTATAGGCTACGAAACCGGATACCGGGTCGGCGGGTGCGTCGTCAATCAGCATGTTCTCGCAAGCCTTCGCCCAGGCATGAGGTATGGACACGATACCCGGAAGGATATCCTCACTGACCAGGGCCTTAATCTCTATGCGGCCTATCCTGTTCTCCACTATCATGACATCGCGATCGCCGATCCCGTATTCGGCGGCGGTACTGGGATGAATCTGCGCCAGGGGCTCGGGATTCCTGCGATGCAGCTTGGCCAGGCGGTGGTGCTGTGTATGCCAGAATTCCACATCCCTTGTCCCAGTAACCAGGGTCAGGGGATACTCTCCAGCCAGATCCGGCGCGCTGGCAGAGCCCTGCGACAGCTCGGTGTAGGTAGGCAACGGATCACATCCCAGGTTCTTCAGTGTTTCAGAATACAGCTCGGCCTTGCCCGACGGCGTCCGGAAACCTCTCTGCTTGTACTCGTGGATGCCGGGGTGAAACACGTCGAGCAGCATTCCGCTGGGGTTCTCAGCCTCAACGCGTTCGACGCTCCACCCGGACGGCTCAATGGCGTAGTCCACCACGTCCTCGTCGTCCTCCCAGGGGAAGTACTCACCATATCCCATTCTCTTGGCCAATTCCAGGCGGAACTTGCAGTCAGACCAGCTCTCATGGAGCGGCTCTATCACCGGACGGCGCAGCATAGTGCCTGATTCGATAGCCAGGCTCAGCTTCTCCAGAAAGGTGCAAGCCGGCAGCACGATGTGGGCTTTCTCGGCTGTTTCCGTCATGAAGATGTCCATGACCACCAGCAAGTCAAGGGCCTCAAGTGCCCTGGCAACCTTCGGCGTGTTGGGCCAGGTCACCGCCGGGTTAGCCCCTTGTACGATTACCGTCCTCAGCCTGTGAGGTTCATCCTTCAACACCAGGTCTCCCCAGTTGGTCATGCAGCCGGCATTGGTCATTTGATAGGCATCCCATATCGGGAATCTGGCTGCTCCGACATGCTTCGTCCCTCGCATCAACTCCGGCAGCCCGAGTGGCCGGCTGCGTAGGAAGGCTTTCCTTCGTGAGCCTCCCGGTATGCCGATGTTCCCAGTTACCGCCTGCAGGATACTCACGCAACGGGTGGTATGAAAACCGCTGTGATTCTGTGACAGCTTGAAGCCAAAGGGTATGCAGGCCGGCTTCGTGGTGGCATACATGCGGGCCGTCCGCCTGATGTCCTCCGCCGGTACGCTGCTCACCCGCTCGGCATACTCCGGCGGATACTGCTTCACATGCTCCCCCAGCTTGTCGAAGCCCACAGCATAGTTCTCGACGAATTCACGGTCGTACAGGCCCTCCGAGATGATGACGTCCAGCATCGCCAGTGCCAGAGCTCCGTCGGTGGCCGGCCTCGGCCGTAGATGGATGTCAGCCTGCCTGGCAATCGGTACCCGCCGGGGATCGATGACGATCAGCCTGGCCCCTTTCTTCCTCGCCGCGGCGATATGGGAGACAATGGAGGGACGTGTATTGTGCGGGTTGTCCGCCCAGACTATGATGCAACCGGCGTTCTCCGTGTCAGGCTCCCACATTGATCCCAGTGTCACTATCTCTGCCAGCATAGCAGAACCGCCGCACAGATCGGTCACGAAGAATCGGTTCGGAGTGCCGTAGGCGTCGCAGAACCTCCGGATCGTCTCCCAGCCGGTGACTCCCAAAAGGGACACGGGATCGCCAACGAAGACGCCGTGAGAGGCAGGACCGTACTTCTCCCTGTAGCTCGTGAGCTTCTCGGCTATGGTGTCGAGCGCCTCGTCCCACGAGATTCTCCTCCAACTGCCGTTTTCCTTCTTCATGGGATATTGGAGGCGGTCCTTGTGGTAGACATGCTCCACGAGCTGGCGGGCCTTCACGCACATGTGGCCTCGACTGAAGGGGTGATCGGATGTCCCCTTGACTTTGACTATCCTCCCATCTTCCACATGCACGTCCAGCCCACAACTCTTCCAGCACATCTCGCAGGCCGTCTTGACCACGCGTTCGCCGATATCTGCTCCTATCATGCTGGACTCCTCTCAACTCGAGGCGTTCAGGTGCACCGGTAACGTTGCCTCTTCCCAGGCTGTCTATGGGCATGGCTGACCCCATCTGTTGCCACGCCAAGAGAAGCCTGATATAGTATGTATGTATACAAACATTGTATGCACCCTTATGGCGTCTGTCAATAGACCAAAGACCGGTAGGTGCGGTAGCCACGCCGAATGGATAGACGATCGATGAGTTCGCCGAGGCCAACGACACATTGAAGGAGCCGGCCATGCAACAGGTAGTCAGCCCGGAGACCACGGCGGGCAACCGCTTCGAGCTCTTCACGCTCCTCTGCCAAACCACTCATTTCATGTCCAGGGCCCTGGGGGCCGAACTCGAGGACAGCGCCGGCATCACCTACACCCAGGGCCTGGTGATGTTCGCGGTGAAATACACCAAGGGGCCGGCGACACCTGCCATGATAGCGCGGTGGATGTCCAGGGAGCGCACGTCGGTCATCAGGGTACTCAGGGAGATGGAGAAGCAGGGCCTTCTGACACTGACCCGGGACCTCCCCAGGAAGAACAGGGTGCGGGTCTCACTGACCCGGAAGGGGGAGGAGGCATACCACCTGGCTGAAGAGATCAGGGAGCGAATGATTGACAACGACATCATGGCCCACCTCTCCGACGAGGAGCATGCTGCTATGTGGACAGGGGCCTGGAAACTGCGGGCCGCGGCGGCGACGAAGGTGGGACCGCGCATACGGTTTCCCTTCCCGTAGTCCAGCCTTGCCCCACCGACGGGAGCCAGATCGCCTGTTCAAGATGTAGCGCTGGTCAGGAAACGGGGCCCCTGGTTTGCTAATCGTCTCATAATAGTCGTGACGCCAAGGGCTGCTTATGTTCCCATGGGATGGAACAACTCTGCCATGAGACGATTAGTAGTACGTTACACGGTTGCGCGGCTCGTCACGGTCAACGTGTAACGGTTGGGGTGTGAGGAACGGGGGCAACGCAACCGAGTGACGAAAGACGAGACCAGCAGCGCAACCGAATGACGAGTACCGGAGCCTGTTCAGCAATGCAGCGAGTCCATTCTATCATGAGACCATTAGCGATTGCTGTCGTGTCCATCAGCTTCGGGCTCAGCATGCCCCGAATGCCGGCCTACTCGAAGTACGTCTCAAAGAACTCGTCGAACTTTCCCTTGATGTCGTCCGATGAGGCCACCCTGGGGTCGTAGACGTCGCATTCGAAAACGAGGGTTGGGATACCCAGTTCATCGTAGATCCTGTCCTTGACCAGCTTGATTATGGCCCAGTTGTGCTTGCAGGCTACGTGCCCGGCAAACACGGCGGCGTCAGCCCTGTAGCGGCGGCAGAGGTCGATCATGATCCCCACGTAGGTCTCCCACGGGCCATAGCATTCACGCCCCATGGGCAGGTCCACCAGCTTGTGGGCCAGACCCATCGCCACGCTGTCCATGTTTGACAGGTCCTCCACCGGCCCCATGACAAAGTTGTTGTTCATGTGGGCCACGGACACAGCGCCGTACTCCCGTTCCAGCCAGGCCATGATACCGAAGTCGAAGGCCAGGGCCCCATATATCCATGCCAGCCTGTATTTCTCCCGCTCCCGGGGCAGGGAGCCTACACCTCTCTCCACCCGGTCCCTGGTAAGTTCATACCTCCTCCTGGCATAGTCGGCCAGTTGCGGCGTTCCTGCCAGGGCGAGGATGGGGATATACTCGGCGATGGTCTCTATGCTGGAGTAGGGATAGGGACTTGCCTCTCTGAGTTCATTGAGCTTCAGGATGTGGTCATGGGCCTGGTTGGAGTACTCCATGACCTGCTGGAGTCTGGCGAAGTCCATCTTGCGCCCCGTCTGCTCTTCGAGGAAGGAGACGAGCCGCTTCACTTCCTCGGCCACGTAGCGGAAGCTGGCCTCGTCCCTCCAGTAGGGCACATCCACACAGAAGAAGGAGGCCCCGAACCGCTCCGCGATGACCGGGTACGTCGCCAGGTTGGAGTCGCAGGGGCTGGACTGCTGCACCACCATGTCAGGGATGGAGATGTCCCCCGACATGGCGGCGCCAACGAAGAACTTGTTGTTGCCGCAGATGTGGTCGGGGATGACTCCCTCAGCGAGGTCGATATACTTGCTGGCCCCGTCTGGAAGCACCATGCAGGCGCTGCCGGTGACGCCGTCGCATACCACCGGCACGATATCCATGGCCCAGAAGACCTCTGGGATGGCCCCGAAGTTGACCCAGGCCACGGTCTTGCCTTCTCCCTTGGCCCGGCGCACCGTGTCGAAGTAGTCGGCCAGGAGCCCGTGTATCCAGGTCCACTCAGGGTGTTTCTCGCCGTACCGGGCGACCATTCCATCCCGTACAAGGGCAATCCCATCGGCTATCTGGTTCAGAAGACTTTGCTGTGTGGTCATCCTGTCTACCGCCCGAGGGTTTCCAGGAAAGCCTGTATCCTGGTCCTGAGCTGCCCGGCGCTGGAGGTGCCGTACTCTCTTTCCAGCGTCAGCAGGGGGATGCCCGACTGCCGCATCTTGTGCTCCACGTCCAGCAACTGTCCTCCCCAGAGATCGCAATACCTCAGCCTCTGGAACACTACACCATCAGCGTTGGAGCAGCGCACCATCTCTTTGATGAAATCGCTTCTCTCCGCCACTTTGTCCACCATGTTGGCGCAGGCGGGCCGTTCCAAGTATGCTGCGGCCAGTGCCAGAAGGGGGTCATCCTCCAGGGCTTCCGTCTCCTGCCAGAAGTAGCGGCTTCCCCAGCAGAGGCTGTCGCCTGCCACCAGGCCGCCCATCTCCTCCATGGTCTGGATGAAGGCAGGGTCATCGCAACCGCCGCCACCGGCAATCATCAGCCTGGCCCGGTAGTCCGGGACGCGCTCTGTGCCCTGCAGTTCAGCCAGCAGGCGGACCAGTAGCTGGTTGTAGTGCTCCCGGGGCAGGGCTGTGCCTGCCAGCATCGCATTCAGGACATCGGTGCCGGTGATTGCGGGGCTGTCGGCCCATCGGAGCTGGTACAGGGCCCTGAGATGCTTCCGGGTCTCGTTGTACACCTCGATGGACCTTTGGAGGTCTACGTCTCTAACTCGCACGCCGAAGTGATCCCCCAGCTTCTCCCTGAACCTGGCCAACTCGTCCCTGTAGTAGGCTATGGATGACTGGCTCACCTTATGGGGCACGCTGAGGAAATGCATGAACCTGCCGTTGGTTGTCTCCCTCAGGACATCGTAGAGGCGTCGGGCCTGATCGCAACTACTGGTGAAGACGTAGCCATCTATGAAGTCGAACCTGCCCTCGTAGATGAACTGCAGGCACGATCGCACATAGCTGCAGTTGAAATGGCTCATGTAGACGTCCGCTGAGGAAGTCTGGGTGCAGTGGGGAGCCCTGAGCCTGTACGGCATTATGCCTGCCGCATGGAGGATTTCCTCGGGCACGTAGCAGCAGAAGAAACCGACGACCTTGCCACCGTCCGCCTTCCATTCGGCAAGGGTTGGGTTGAGCAGGTCTTCTGTGAGACCTCTGAGCTCTCTCAGCACTGTCATGGATAATTGCCCCCGTCTACCATCCAGGTGCAACCCTCAGTGCGGCAGGGTCAGTAGGGATAGTTAGCATGCTAATGATATGTGCTGGATGATTTGCCACGCTGTTGCCTCAGTGTCAAACTGTCTTCGCTGGTCCTGGTCGGGGCTTGCAGCATAAAAGCGCACTGGGCCTGCGCCGCCAATCGGTAGAGGCCCAGTGTCAGTGCCCTTCTGAATCGTTTTGTGCCGGTAGGCTCCTAGCCCTGGCAGAGGGGCGGTGTGTACCAGTCGCTGACGGCGATCCACCTTTCTCCCGAGGCATTCCACTCCATCATGCGTAGCGTCTGCATGAAGGAGTTGACGTTGCCGAATACCTTCCAGACGTTGCCCCAGCCCTCGACGTCGAGGTCTACGGCGAGCAGCCCGTCCCTGATGGCCTGGCCGCTAAGGTTCTCCGCACCTACATCGGCGATGGCATTCCTTATGCCTTCGGTAACAATCATCCCGTTGGCCCATCCACCGATTCGGGCCACTCCTCTCCTGGCCTCGGCCGCTTCCTCGGGACTCAGGTACTTGTCCGTGTACTCGATCAGTTCCTCGGCAAAGGGAATATCGTCATGCCAGTCCACGTACATGTCCATGGCCAGCGTCCCGTCTAACTGGTCCGGAGGAACTATGTCGCGTGCCAGGTCCCAGAAGGCCATGCAGCTTTCCATGAACCCGATCATCTGCCCCTGGTAGCCACTGGCGTGGATAGCCATCTCGAAGGTGGCCATGGAGGAGCCGATGGTGGAGTCTACTATGTAGTCACAGCCCTTAAGGTGCTCTATTTCAGCGGCCCAGGCCGTGGTCCCATAGGGCACCATCTGTGACGTGACGAACTCCATGTTGGCTGCCTTCGAGCACCATTCCTCGATAGCATCACGAACCTCGCGCGAGATGCGCAGAGGGCCCAGCCCCACAAGTCCTACCTTGGCCACTCCCGTGCCGTCCCAGTTCTCCTCGATCCAGTGGCCTATAGCCTGGCCCGTGGCCAGCGGCGGAGGCAGGGAGCCATAGGCCCAATCAGTACCGAATATGTCCAGTGAGGTGCCGGAACAGAAGTCGGGTATCTTGTCGGCTTTCAGGCTGTCCAGCAGAATGGCTGCCTCGTCGCCGGAGATGCTAGAGATCATCATGCAGCCCTGTCCCTTCAACCACTTGTATCCGGGTTGCACCCTGCCCCGGTCTCCCTTCGAGTCGTAGGTGATGAACTTCACCTTTGCTTCGGGCATTGCGCCTGTCTCTCCAACCATCTTGAAGTAATCGCGCATGCCCACGAATGTAGGCTTCACGGCAAACGCGCCCGGTCCTGTCAGGTCGCCCAGGAAGCCGATGATGACCTCCGGTTTGCCTCCGTCGCCGCCGTCGTCCCCGCACCCCACAACCCCGGGCACGGAGAACAGCAGAACAGTCACCAGCACCACAGCCGCCACCTTCACCAGCTTCATACGCATATGCACCCCCTTTCTTGTGCTTCGCTATCGCTGCTTTGACAATGATGAATGGGCACGCCCCAACCGCAGACATGGAAAGGATACTATGCGGTAGTCTCCCCCTGTTCGTGTGCTAATGATTTAGGTACTAATATACCAGTGGCGGTGCTACGCTTGTCAAGTCCCAGGAGATGTATTACCCCAAACCTCCAGCGCGCGATCACAGTCGCGCTCGAAAGCCTTGTACCACACCCGCCAGGGGGTTTGTCAATATGCGATGTGGGCGCTTGATCCGTGGATTGGGGCAGGCCGCATGTCTGGAGTCCGTCCAGGAATCCGGGACACTCATGCTCCGTTGCCTTCCCCCTACCGATGCTGTAATGTATTAGTGCCTGATCGCGAGCGGCAAGGCCGAAAGATAGGACTGAACGTCATGCGTGTATCTCAGCTCCTGACCAAGACCCTGCGTGAGGTGCCCGCGGAGGCCGAGACCGTCAGCCACCAGTACCTGCTCAGGGCAGGAATGATCCACCAGGTGGCCGCCGGCGTCTATGCCTATCTGCCCCTCGGGTGGCGCGTGCTGCGGAGGATAGAGCAGATCACTCGCCAGGAACTCGATCGTGCTGGCGGCCAGGAGCTGATGATGCCTGTCCTCCAGCCCTTCGAGCTCTGGGAGAAGACGCAGCGGCATCTCGCCTTCGGCAGAAGCCTGCTCACCCTGAAGGACCGCCGCGACCGGCTGCTCTGCCTCGGCCCCACCCACGAGGAGGTCGTCACCGAGCTGGTGCGGCATCAGGTCCGGAGCTATCGCGATCTCCCCCAGCTCCTCTACCAGATCCAGACCAAGTTCCGCGACGAGCCGCGGCCCCGCGGAGGGCTCATCAGGGTCAGGGAGTTCCCCATGATGGACCTCTACAGCTTCGACGCGGATGACGAGGCGCTGGACCTGAGCTACCAGAAGGTGAGAAGCGCCTACATCAGCATCTTCGATCGCTGCGGCCTGCCCACCATGGAGATCGAGGCCGACAGCGGGGCCATCGGCGGCAAGGACTCGCACGAGTTCATGGTCATCGCCGACAGCGGGGAGGACATCATCATCCACTGCGCCAGCTGCGGGTACGCCGCTAACCTGGAGAAGGCGCAGAGCGTAAAGCCGGACGGCGCACAGGAAGAGATGCTGGCCCCAGAGGAGGTAGCCACGCCCGGGATGAAGACCATCGAGGAAGTGGCGGGCTTCCTGGGCGTCCCCCGGGACCGCACCCTGAAGGCCGTGTTCTATGCCGCGGACCGGGAAGTCGTCTTCGTGGCCATCCGCGGCGACCTGGAGGTGAACGAGATCAAGCTGAAGAACGCCCTCAAGTCCACCGACCTGCAACTGGCCACCGAGGACCAGGTGCTTCGCGCCGGGCTTGTAGCAGGCTCCGCTTCACCCCTGGGGCTCTCGGGTATCAAGCGGGTGGCGGACGACTCCATAACACTGGGCTCCAACTTCGTCGCCGGGGCCAACAGGCCCGACTACCACGTCAAGAACGTCAACTACCCCAGAGACTTCGAGGTGGACATGATGCTGGACATCGCCTCGGCCGCACCCGGCCACGGGTGTCCCAGATGCGGTCATGCCCTGTCCTCCACCCGCGGCATAGAAGTGGGGCATATCTTCAAGCTGGGTACCATATTCAGCGAGACACTTGGGGCCTCGTTCCTCGACGCCGAGGGCAAGCAGCGCCCTATCGTCATGGGCTGCTATGGCATCGGACTGGGCCGGCTCATGGCAGCCGCCATAGAGCAGAACCACGACAACAAGGGTATCATCTGGCCCCGGCCAATAGCGCCCTACCAGGTATACCTGTGCCCTGTCGGCATGGAGAAGGGAGAGGTGGCACCGGTGTCGGAGATCCTGTACTCCGACCTGCAGCGGGCCGGCGTCGAGGTGCTCTATGACGACCGCGCCGAATCGCCGGGGGTCAAGTTCAACGACGCCGACCTGCTGGGGATCCCTCTCAGGGTGGTGGTGAGCTCCCGAACGCTGCGGTCGCAGATGGTCGAACTCAAGCCGAGAACCGACAGCGAGGCCACGTTGCTGCCCCTGGAAGGCATAGTCGAAAGCATCAGAGACAGGCTGTCATAGGAGACGCGGGGCAGGGCAACGCCCGGTAGCTCCCGGCACCGGCAGCACATCTCACCGTGTGGGGAAGGCGCCATGTCAGGAAAGCCTGTTGAACGGATGTCCGAGGCAACCCCCAGGGACCAGACAATGCAGGTCAATCCGGAGAGACTGAATGACCTCCTACAGGACCTAATCGACATCTACAGCCCGTCAGGGAAAGAGGAGGACGTCCTCAAGTACACCTACAAGTACCTGAGAAGGCATGGACTCTCGCCCGTCAAGCAGGAGGTCGATGAGGACCGCTACAACCTGATCGTCCTGCCGGAAGGGGTCGATGAGGTGGAGCTGTGCTTCGTGGGCCACCTGGACACGGTGACGGCCTACGACATCGACGACTACGAGTACCGCCTGGAGGACGGGCGGGTGTTTGGCCTGGGCAGCGCCGATATGAAGGGCGGTTGCGCCGCCATGATCGAGGCCTTCACCGTCATGGCCGGCCAGAAGGGAGGGCCTCCACCCGTGGGCCTGGCCCTGGTGGTAGGCGAGGAGGAGGACAGCGACGGGGCCAAGGCCCTGGTCCGGGAATACACCTTCCCCTGGGCGGTAGTCGGCGAGCCGACCAGTCTGGTCCCCTGCCTGGGACACTATGGCTACCTCGAGGTGCTCCTGCGCACCAGCGGCAAGAGAGTTCACTCGTCCATGCCTGAGTTGGGCCGGAACGCCATCGAGAACATGTTGAGGCTCCTCCTCCAGGTGACCGAGTACCTGGGTTCCGCCCCCCACGGCCTGGTGTACAACATCCGTGAGCTTTCCGGCTACCCCGGCGGGTTCGTGGTGCCTGATCGCTGCGAGGCGTGGCTGGACCTCCATCTGCCGCCGGACTCCCGATTGGACGTGCTCAAGGCGGAGATGGAGGGTCTGGTGGGTGCTGCGGCCGACACCATTCCCGGGTTGGACGCTTACATCCGCTTCGAGGAGACCTACTCCGGCTTCCGCGTCTCCCCGGAGAGGCCCCTGGTGAAGAGAATCCAGCAGACCTACGACCTGATGGGGCTGTCCTGGGAGCCGCAGGACTTCCGGAGCCACTCGGACGCCAACGTGCTGTGGAGCGCCGGTGTGGACCCCATCATCCTCGGCCCCGGCCAGTTGAACGAAGCGCACAGCCCGGACGAGTCAGTGCGGTTTGACCAGGTGGTGCAGGCAGCACAACTGTACCTGACGCTAGGCCTCAGCATGGCCCAGCAAGAAGATGGGACCGCCGGCAAAGAGACAGGACAGGAGAGCGAAGCTGTCAGAGACGCCCGTTCTAGCTGAGACGAAAGACCGTATCTGCACCCTCGTGCTGAACCGCGAGCAGAGGCAGAACACCCTCTGCCAGGAGGCACTTGCACGCCTGGTACAGGCGTTGCGAGACGCCAGCGCTGATCTTTCGGTCCGGGTGATCGTGCTGAGGGGGGCGGGGGACAGGGTGTTCTGTCCCGGATACGACCTGGGGCAACTGCCTTCGACCGCGCAGGACTGGGTAACCAGGGTGGCCAACGGCGAGATCGTCTCCCGCGAGGCCGACGTAATGATGCTGGCCACGGAGGCCATCGCCAACCACCGCTGCCCTGTGATAGCCATGATACACGGCCCCGCTCTCGGCTCAGGGCTGGACCTGGCAGTGTCCTGCGACATGCGCCTGGTAGACGATAGGGCGTCCTTCGGTGTAGCCGCGGTCAAGCGGGCGGTGATGTACCACCCCCAGGGCATACGGCGTCTGGTGGACCTGGTGGGCCTGGGAGCGGCCAAGGAGATACTTCTGTCAGGCAACGCTGTTGACGCGCACCGGGCGCGTGAGATCGGCCTGGTCAACCATGTATACCCGGCGCAGGACCTGGAGAATGCAACCTACGCCCTGGCCGAACAGATGGCGGCCAACGCCCCTATGGTGATGTCCGGCTCCAAGCTGGTCTTCTCCAGGCTCATGCGTGAGAGAGGTGCATGCCTTGAGGATGACGACGACATAGGCCGGCTGATGGCCGACTGCTTCGCCAGCCGTGACTTCCAGGAGGGCATGAGGGCCTTCCAGGAGAAGCGCGAGCCCCTTTACGAGGGCCGGTAGGGGTATCATCCTGTCGCTGAGGCGAAATCCCAAGTCCCAAGCACGAAATCACAAACAATATCAAAGCACCAAGCACCAAACGGGGGCGGATTTGGTGGCTGTCCCGATAGACGGGGACGGTGGAGTCTTGGCTTTGCAGGTCAGGCCGGGTCTTCTGAGGCGATCGTCCATTCGCCGCGCGAGAACTCTTCGAGGATCTGACAGTCACGTATGATCTTCCCCTCTCCCTCGACGGGAGAGGGTTAGGGTGAGGGTGATCCCCCCTCCAACTCACTCCCGCCAGGCGAGCGAGCGCAGGGGCCAAATCCCAAGTCCCAAGCACGAAATCACAAACAATATCAAAGCACCAAGCAGCAAATGGGAGCGGATTGTCCCTCCGCGCCGCGACACCATTCACCTACCCACCAGGGCCGCCCTCTCCTCGCCCAACCCCCATGCCGTTGTCGGGGTCGTCCCCGACCCCGACATGCAACGCGCATCTCCAAGGCAGGGCAGGAGCCCTGCCCCGTGGCCCGTGCTACGTGGAAGCACCAGCGCGCTTACGCAATTGAGCACTAATGGGCGTGCACCTCGGCCTCGTGCGCAGGGTGGTCATGTTCGTGCACCCCGTGTTCGCCATCGTGCCGGTGGGAATGCTGGTGGACATCGCCGTCGTGCGTGTGGGGATGCCTGTGCTCGTGAACGTGCTCGTGGGCATGGGCATGGCTGTGACGGTGAGCGTGCGTGATATCGGCGTGCCCGTGCTCATGATCGTGCTCGTGCACATGGTCATGCGTGTGCAGGTGCTTGTGTTCGTGGTCTCCTTTCATCTCCGACGCCTCCTTGCTGAGAACGCTCGCAGTTGTCATCAGGGCGTTGTGCTGCAAGGCGCAACTCCACTGACTTTCTGATGATCATACATGCAATCGAGTCTATCTTACAAGTATACCATCGGTTTCGGCTGCTGTCAACTGCGGCTGCTCGTCCCTCCTCAGTCGAGCAGGGTAGGTCCGGAGCATCCGCCCGCACCATGTCCGGGGTCTCATACTGGTGTAGATCGGCAGGACCACCGATCAGCCCCTCTCCACTGCCTGCGCCCCGGCATGGCCGCCGTGTCAGGCTGTAAGAGAGCGCACCACGGGCCAGGGAGTGGAAGACGTGACGCGACACAAAAGGGGACAAGCCTATGCGGCCGTTGCCAGTCGGGTGATGACACAGTCCATGGCCACGGCCAGATTTCGCGTCGCCCTGGATGCGTTCCTGTAGAGACGTAGCAGCCTCACCAGGTCGTGCGGATGCCTAACGAAATACCAGGCCGCAGCCCTTCGCCGCAGGCTCCCGTCCAGCTTCACCAGCCGCTGAAGCGGGGGCAGGGCATCATCGACTCCATCAGAGACAGCCCGCACTGCCAGGAACGGAGCGCCCCTGTCTGCCGCCACTCGTGCGATCCAGTAGCTCTCCATGTCCACGACGGCCGCCGAGCAGGCCTGTCCCAGGCGGCGCTTCTCGTCGGGCCGGCAGACCACAGCCAGCGCCGACACCGAGGCCGCCTGCGCCCACTTCAACCTGGCGGCCTCGAGGCCACAGCCTGTCAGGGAGACCATTCTGTCGTCGGAGTGAAACAGGGGAGCGCCCTCGCTACGCTCTGATGCTGCATCCTCTGCATGAAGAGGGGAACAGAGCACCACATCCCCGACGGCGACTGACTCCGTGAGTCCACCGGCAATGCCGAAGGAGACAACACTACTTGCCGGAAACCTATCCAGCGCCATCCTGGCCGCTTCTTCCGCTTTCCGCCACCCCATACCCGTCTGGCACAGCGCAACGTCGTATCCCTTGTAGAGTCCCACGAACAGACGGGAGTCGCCGTCTTCGACGACGTCCCGCAGGGTCATCCCCTGCCTTATCCTCGCGATCTCCTCCTGCATCGCCCCCAGGAGTACCAGCATTGCCATACGGAAGATCAGTCCAGCAGGTCCGGCGACCCGAGCGTTTCTTCGGCGTCCGCTCCGCATCCAGGACAGCGCATGGCGTACCAGTCCAGGGAACGGCCGCAGCGCGGGCACTGCCATCTGGCCCGCTGTTCCTCGATCCAAGCGTCAAGGCCGACGTCACGCTGCCTTCGCGTATTGGCCAGGACTTCCCCGTGGTGGGGGATGCCATCGTTGTTGAAACTCACCAGGTCCTGGCAGGGATAATCCGGGCACTGCGCGCAGGTAGCCAGCCCCCTCCCCATGGCACAGTCCCGGAGGGCGCAGACACGGCAGGGCAATGCCACCACGTCGGAGACACACCCCTCGCACAGGAAGTCCTCCTTCTTCATGCTCTGGGCCCTCTCCAGCGAGAACTCCGCCCCCTCTTTGAGGGGAGGCACACCGCTGACTCCTTCCTCCGCCAGCTTGGCGAACACCCGGCCCACCCGGTTCATCGGCTCCGGGTCGCCGGTGTGATAGGAAACATAGATGGCGCAAGCGCCACAGTACAGCCCGCATGGCGCTGCCAGCGGGTTTGCCAGATCCTTTTCCACCTTGATCCTCCGTCGCCCTTGCATCTACACCGATGCGACATCGGGCCTTCATTCTCCATGATATCATGCCCCCGACGCGGAGTGTCATCATCACGGACAGCGCCCCTTCACGATGGTGGCTTGTTTCCAAGAGTGTGCATCGGTAAACGGCGGCGCTGCTCGATACCAAGAACCCCGCTGGGTCACCGCAAGCTCACATAACTGACACAAAGGGGATATATGGTATACGTTTTGACCAGCATTCTGTGGAGTATCTCCACTAGGAGCGATCATCTGAAGTACCCGATTACCTCGACATCAGCACACAGACCGCCCCGACTGCAAGGAGGAATACCATGTCGCTAACAAGAGCTGGCTGGCGACTAGTGCACGCGGCCTGGCCCGGCAAGGCCATCTCGGCGATCACTGCCATCGTCCTTCTCGTGGCGTTAGGTGTCCCTCTGGGCATCCCAGGGGTCATACTGGCACAAGGAGACGCGATCGGGCTGACCGCATCAACCCTGCTCGGCGGGGGGAGCTACGACAGCATCTCCGCATAGCCAGAGATGGCAGCGGGAACATCTACGTCACCGGATACACCTACGGATGGGGGTTCCCTGCCACATCCGGGGCCTACGACGAGTCCTTCAACGGCGGTGACTACGATGCCTACGTCGCCAAGTTCGACAGCAACCTGGAGAACCTCTTGGCCGCAACCTACTTCGGAGGTTCTGCGAATGACATGCCGTATAGTATTGCCGTCGACAGCAGCGGCAACGTCTACGTGGCGGGCCAGACCTATTCGACAGACCTCCCCACCACCAGCGGCGCCTATGACCAGACCTACAATGGCGGCGACTACGAGGCCTTTGTGGCCAGGTTCGACAGCAACCTGGGAAGCCTGCTCAGCAGCAGCTACATAGGCGGCGGTCGCGTGGAGGCCATCTATGACATGGCCCTGGACAGCAGCGGCAATGTCTATGTGTGCGGGACCACCAACTCTTATTCACCCGACTTTCCCACCACCAGCGGGGCTTACAGTACTACCTACCACTGGGGAATGGAGGCCTTCGTCTCCAGGTTCAACCCGGACCTGTCAACCCTCAATGCCTCCACTTTCATTGACAACAACTCGTTGGGCACAATAAACGGATATGCCTATGCACTCGCCCTGGACGGCACAGGGGACAACGTCTATGTAGCCTGCACGCTTAGCGAGGGGACAACCGGGGAGGGCGTGAACTCGCTGGCGGACGGCTACGACACCACCTACAACGGCCTCCAGGACGTGTACCTGATCAAGCTCAACTCGGCGCTCACCACCCGTTCCCACTCCACCTTCCTGGGGGGCACCAACCATGACCGTCCCTCATCGATGCTGGTGGATGGCAGCGGCAATGTTTACGTGGCAGGCTACACCTATTCATCGGACTTGCCCACCACCACGGGCGCCTACGACGAGGCCTTCGGTGGCGGTGACTACGATGCCTTTGTGTCACAGCTTGACTGCGACCTCCAGAACCTGGTCACCTCCACATACCTCGGCGGCACCAACAACGACGTCATCAACGACATCCTGATCGAGGGCAGCAGCCTCTACGCGGCTGGCTACACGTACTCTTCCGACTTCCCGGTCACCGCCGGCAGCTACAGCACCACCTTCCACGGCGGCGACTATGACTGCTTCCTCACCGAACTGAACACCGGTCTCACCGGCCTGGCCGAGTCCACTTTCCTGGGCTGCTACAGCTATGACAGCGCAGTCTCGCTGCTGGCCGACGGAAGCGGTTCCCTGTACGTGGGAGGCTGGACATACTCCCCCGGTTTCCCCGTCACTGCCGGTGCCTATGACACCGTTCTGGGCGACCCCCCGCGACGGCTTCATTGCCAGGATGAACACGGCAGCCGAAGGTGGCAACAACCCGCCCAACCAGCCGGTCAACACCACCCCGGCCAACGGCGCTGGCGGGGTGGGCACCACGCCAACACTGACCTCCAGCGACTTCTCGGACCCGGATGCGGGCAACACCCATGCTGCGTCCCAGTGGCAGGTGACCACAACCGCCGGCGACTACTCCAGCACGGTCTTCGACAGCGGGGCGGATGTCTCAAACCTGACAGCTATCACAATTCCCTCCGGAACGCTGGGTTACGGCACAACGTACTACTGGCACGTCAGGCACCAGGACAATCACGGCGAGTGGTCCGCCTGGTCTGACAGTACCTCCTTCACCACTCTGGACGCCCTGGCCGATACCCCCTGGCCGGTGTTCCACATGACCGGCAGCACACCGGCAGAAGTCCCTACACTGGACCCGAGGTGCCTGCCGTGCTCTGGAGCTTTCCGACCGGAGATAGCATCTACGGCTCTCCCTCTATCTGTGCCGATGGCACTATCTACATCACATCGAAGGGAGAGGGGCGAAAGTTCTACGCCCTGAACCCCGACGGCTCCGAGAAGTGGAGCTTCGTCCTTGGCGGGCTGGCAAATGAAGGCGATTCCTCCCCAGCCATCGGAACCGATGGCACAATCTACACAGGCTCCAATGACAACAACATCTATGCCCTCAATCCCGACGGCTCCCTGAAGTGGAGCTTCAACACAGGGTACGCCATTTACAATTCGTCCCCCGCCATAGGTGCTGACGGAACGATCTACGCCTGCGGCACTAGCAGCTTCAGGCTCTACGCTATTAACCCCGATGGTTCCCAGAAGTGGAGCTTCTTGACCGGGGATACTGTCTATCCCTCGCCAGCCATAGGTGCCGACGGCACCGTCTACGTAGGCAACAACAGCGGCAAGCTTTTTGCCGTCAACCCCGATGGCTCGAAGAAATGAGAGTTCCTCACAGGTGGCATGATCTGCTCCTCCGCGGCCGTTGGTGCCGACGGCACCGTGTACGTGGGCTCCGATGACAGCAACCTGTACGCCATAAACCCCGATGGCTCTGAGAAGTGGCGCGTCACCACCGGGGGCGAGGTGCGGTCCTCCCCGGCAATAGGCTCCGACGGCACCATCTACGTGGGCTCCCATGATGGCAGACTCTATGCCATCGTCCAGGGGAACCAGCCACCGGACCAGCCGGTCAACACCGCTCCGGGCGATGAAGCCACCGATGTCAGCCTGACCCCCACCCGGATGCCAGCGATACCCACACTGCTTCCCAGTGGCAACTCACGACGGAAGGGGGCGACTTCTCCAGCCCGTTGTTTGACAGCGGCACCGACGCGTCCAGCCTGACGCAGATCGACATTCCGGCAGGGACTCTGAACGGCCACACCACCTACGATTGGAGGGTTCGGCACCAGGACAATAATGGGGACTGGTCCGCCTGGTCTGAAAACACATGCTTCACTACCGCCAACAGACCTCCTGTGGCGGTGGACCACTCAGCCTCGACCGACGAGGATACCCCGGTTGCCATCGACGTGCTGGCCAATGATTCCGACCCGGACTCAGATGCGCTGAGCGTGGTCTCGGTCAGCGACCCGGCGCATGGCAGCGTGGTGATCAACGGTGGCAACACAGTGACCTACACGCCGGACGCGGACTCCCACGGAACCGACACCTTCGACTACACCGTCAGCGACGGCCATGGTGGCACGGATACCGCCACGGTCACGGTTGACGTGGAAGCGGTGAACAACCCGCCGGTGGCGGTGGACGACTACGACTGGATAGAGGAGGGCATGCCGGGCGTCATTGACGTCTTGCTCAATGACTGGGACGCCGACAGCGACCCGCTGAGCATCGACTCATTGACGCAGCCCGACAACGGGACAGCCGTCGACAATGGCGACGGCACCATCACTTACACGCCCGATGCGGGTTTCACCGGCACGGACTACTTCGACTACACCATCAGCGACGGCCGGGGCGGCACGGACACCGCCACCGTCGATGTCTACGTCGAGGAGCTAGTGGTCAACAACCCGCCGGTAGCGGTGGACGACTACGACTGGACAGAGGAGGGCATGCCGGTTGTCATTGATGTCCTGCTCAACGACTGGGACCCCGACGGCGATCCGCTGAGTGTCCGTTCGGTAACGCCACCCGACAACGGGACAGCCGTGATCAACCCCGACGGCACCATCACCTACACCCCGGACGCGGGTTTCACCGGCACGGACGCCTTCAGCTACACCATCAGCGACGGCCAGGGCGGCACGGACACCGCCACCGTCTACGTCGAGGTGACCGGCTTCGAACCGGAGTGGACCTACGTCTTCGAAGACCCCGGCAGGGGCACCACCCTGTACGTCAACACCTGGGAGAAGGTCTTCCGGTTCACCAGCAGTGACGGGTTCGACACCGGCATCGTGCACGACCCATCCATGGTGTGTCCTAGGCCTTGGCGTGGATATCGTGGTCATATCGTACCGCGGCCCCGGGTTCAACCTGTTCGCCCTTGCCCTGGACGGGCGCATCGACTTCTGCCTGTCCATCGGCAGCGGCTATGGGCTGCTCCATCCTCCAGGCGTTGAGTGGTAGCCAACAGCAGCGGGGGCGGCCCCGACGGGGCCGCCCCCTGCGCGAGGCCGTTTTCCCGTCTCGGTCAGCTTTGGCCCAAGTCTTGGTCGGGCACGCTCCTACAAGTCCGGCCGAGAAGTTGGTAGAGAATCACCAAGGGTCATCAACCTTATGGCTGACCTGTGTCACGGGCGAAGGTGATCGAGCCTGAAAAGGCTCTCCTACAGACATGCCACTGTATCCCGATTCATCAGGCCGGGGTCGATCTGTATCGTGGTCGTCCGGATGCATCGGGGAGGCTGATTCTGAGCCGCAGCCGGAGAACCAGCGTGGCATTGGCACCGTGTCTTCCACCCGCCACCGACCCCGCCAGCCATACCTAGCCCAACATGGAGGTCATGCCGCCGTCAAGGGGAATGGTGACGCCCGTAGTGCAGGCGGCCGCATCGGAGGCAAGATAGATCACGGCCGCAGCTACCTCCTCCATCGTCACCGCCCGCCCCAGCGGGACGCGCTCGTAGATGGCCTTCAAATGCGGGAAGTGATCCAGGTAGTCGGGGTGCATGGGGATGTCTATGAAGCCCGGAGCCACCGCATTGACACGGACCTTGTGCTTGCCCCATTCCACGGCCAGGGTCATGACCAGATGCATCACGCCAGCCTTGGCAGCGCCATAAGCACTGCTGGTGGGGCTGGCACGCAGTCCTGCGGTGGAGGCGATACTGATGATGCTGCCTCCTCCCTGCTCTATCATCACCGGCGCCACGGTCTTGCTGCACAGGAAATGGCTCTTCAGATTCAGCCGCACCATGGAGTCCCAGTCCTTCTCCCTCAGCTCCAGAGTGGGCCGAATGATGTCGCTCCCCGCGCTGTTCACCAGGATGTCGATCCGCCCCAACTCCTCCCGGGCCTTCTTCACCATGTTGTCCACCTGCTCAGAGTCCCCGACGTCCGTTGGCACGGACACGCACTTTCGGCCCAGACTGCGGACCTCCTGGGCAGCCGCCTCCAACGGTTCCGGCGTCCGGGCGCAGATCAGCAGGTCAGCGCCGGCCTTGGCCATCTCCAGGGCTATCGTCTTGCCTGTCCACTTGCTGGCCCCGGTCACGATGGCAGTCTTGCCCTCCAGGGAAAAACTTGGACTCATTCTCTCTCCTCCTGTTCCGATCAAATGCTCCCGCCTGATGGACGTGTGTTCATGATACCACTAATGGACTGTAAGCCGAAGGCAAGGGACCCGGGCAGATCACTTCAGGGGTGGGAGCATCATAGCCCGATGCTGCTGCTTGAACTGGACGTCCCAAAGGAAAGAAAGCGTCCCCCCTCCCCCCTGGCCGGGATCCCGTCATGGCCTGTCAAACGCAGCTCTGATACTTGCCCGCAGGGAGAAGGCTGGGCCTTGGGGAACATGATCAGTTACCATATAGAAGAAGGAGCTTGATTCGTGACCGGCCCCAGGTTAGGGACTGAGACAAGAGAAGGCGAGGTGACTGCTATGGGCTTCAAGGTGGTCCAAGTCCTCGAGGTAGAGGGGTCGCAGGTGCCGGACTACGGCCAAATGATACGGCTGGCCGGATTTGAAGTGGAGTTCGTGAAGCTGCACTGCAACACGGAAGACGAAATCATCGCTGCGGCCCAAGATGCAGACGCTGTGATCGGTACGGCTACGTTCCAGCCCTTCACCAGGCGGGTGATGGAACATCTGGCCAGATGCAGGTTCATCATCAGCATGGGCACCGGGTTCGAAACCCTGGATGTGGAGGCCGCCACAGACCATGGCATCCTGGCAGCCAACGTACCCGATTTCTGCTTCGAGGAGGTCTCGGACCATGCCATGGCCCTCATCCTGGCCTGCACCAGACGCACAGTCCAGTTGGACCGCCTGGTTCACGAGGGCAAATGGAAAGAGGAGGCAGCCCCGGACATACAGCAAGCCGTCTGGCCCAAGATGAGTCGACTGAAAGGGCAGATGCTGGGACTGGTCGGCTTCGGCCGGATTGCACAAGCCCTTGTGCCAAAGGCAAGGGGCTTCGGAATGATGATCATCTCGCATGACCCATACGTACCACCCGACGTGTTTGAGTCCATGGACGTTGAAACGGTGGAGCTCGACGAGTTGCTTGCACAGGCGGACATAGTCTCGCTTCACATCCCGCTGACCCGAGAGACAGAGCACCTGATCGGCCTGGAGCAGTTGAGGAAGATGAAGCCCACCGCCTATCTGGTCAATACGGCCAGAGGTAGCATAGTCGACCAAAGTGCTCTCTACACAGCACTCAGCGAGGACCACATCGCCGGCGCCGCATTGGATGTGACTGATCCGGCGCCCATCAGTCCCGACGACTCGCTGCTGGGCCTGGACAACGTCATCATCACGCCCCACTCGGCAGGGATATCGCCTTTGTCCCTGTCCGAGCTCATGCGCAGGCCCGGGGAAGAGATCATCAAAGTCCTCAGGGGACAGTGGCCCGCCGGCTTACTGAACCCTGAGGCCAAAGAAGCCTACAGGCGCAAGTGGGGCTAGCTGCAGG
>Ga0180431_10001262_pt1 | contig 35623 bp, 58 predicted proteins | sample SS_ome_11_FD_132459 | JGI IMG/M metagenome (GOLD analysis project Ga0180431, IMG submission 132459) | Hypersaline lake sediment archaeal communities from the Salton Sea, California, USA - SS_1_MS_1 metaG | ecosystem: Environmental > Aquatic > Non-marine Saline and Alkaline > Hypersaline >... | reverse complement strand
CGCAATATTCCACTTGATATAGTGCGTCTTTTAGCGCATCATGCGGTTTGTTTCTCGTGTTCGGTTTAACACCGGACAAATCTACCAATGTACGAATGTCTCTTGCTGTTCTATAGGGTAGTGGATGAATACCCAATTTGGTCAACGCGTTCTGAATGATAACAAAATCAAACGACGTGTGTGACCAGATACGACAAGCATTTGCAGCGAAGTGCCGAAATTCCTGTAGAGCAACGCTAATCTTTGATTGTGGCACATCGCGCCACGTTGTGGGATTTCCGGCTTGTACTTGATCCATCCACCACTTAATCGTGCCGGAATTCACTTCAAAACCACTGCGCATTGCATCATCCAAACTTATGTTTGCAGCGAAAGTGGGATGTTCCTGGCAATCATAACCGTAGAGCCTGTTGAAATAACAAGCCCCTATCTGAATAATCGCAGCATTCGGGCCATTACCCATCGTCTCAATATCAACCATGAGGTCTTGTGTCATACTCTTGCTCCTTTCATTCGGGCCTCGTCCTTCGTCATGTCACCGGGTCGCTTCAAAAATGATCGACCGATCATGCCACCAGTCAAGGCGAACAGGAACCCACTGATGCTAATCGGATTCGAATCGTCACCGATGATCTTAGTCTGGAATTCCTCGGCCTCGCGGATAGCGGGCTCCAGGAATCCTCTAGCGTCTTGAAAAGCCAGGTCATCATCTTCAGCAGTGCGAAGTAATTCGAGCTGCCGGTTTCGATGAGAGATCGAGATGTCATCCTGGAGAATCTTCATTTCAAACAGACTGTAGATGTCTTTGGGCTCCTGGTTTACATACTGCGGAGCTTGCGGCTGGACGTACCCCGGCGTAAGTCGATCCACGATAGACGCGCAACCGAGACACGCCAGGATCGTGACACTGACCAGGATAATGATTGACGGAATGATACGGTGCTTCATTGATCCTCCTCTTTAGTAACAACGACTCTGTGCGTACTCCGCTGCTTCGCGGAGCACATTGATTTCGCGTGTTGCATGTGGATACTCTTTGCCTAGATAATCTGCCAGAGCAAAGAATGCCTCTGCCGCTCTGGATAGATCGTGTTCGTCCGATTCAGTACCCTCATAGACATACAATGACATCATGGTCTCCCCAAATAACGTCTCTTCGCGGATTCTTTGATTTGAATGCCTTCATATACGTATACTTGCTCCCCGGCTACTGTCCTCCGATCACGTTTGATGCCGGGGGCCGCCGATCGTAACCGGGCTTTGAACAAGGCGTCTGACAGACGATGCAGGCCCTGTTCTTCGAACACTGCACGATGAAGATCGACAAGACTTCTAACCGGCTCCCAGAGTCTTTTGCCCAATTCGCAGTATTCTCGTACCATCTCTGCTATAGGACTTGATAGCTCGATGAAATCCTGCATGTGTTCAGCACTGCTTTCCGGCGCAGTAAACTGACCGTTTTTCAGCAAACGTCGTAATCCAATCAGCGCCCAATTCGCAATACCCGGCAGTTCTCTTTTGAGCTTGTCGAACAAGCGCCGGTCCAATTTACCCGGCGTTAGAAAATAGTCATTCGGGTAATACAGCAAATTGAAACGGCGACGAAATGCCTTACTATCATCTGAGAACCTTGGCAGATCATTGGATGCACAAGTGAATCGGCAGAATAGTTTAATTGGAACAGGGTCCTTATACTTCCTCTCGATCAACACCGTATCGTTCCCGATAATCCGCTTCAATCCTGACAGAATACTTTGGGCTTCGGCCGGTGATAATGCCTTATCTTCCGACAGGAGCGCAGCATATTTACCGATCAACACACCCTTATTAAAACGGGACTGGGAACCAAGACTGGCGAAATCAAAAGGTGCAACTCTGTCTCTGCCGAGCAGTACTTGTAGAACATCCAATGTCGTGGATTTGCCGGAGCTGCGGACGCCGTGCAGCATGAGCATCTGTTGCATGAAATTCGACGCGATACAGTTATAGCCAAACCACTCCTGTAAGAGCATCTGGCAATCTTCTTGCGCGTTGAACCAGTCCAGCGTCGTACCGTCCCAGAGATCACACCTGGCCTTCGGATCGTAATCGAACGGCAGTGTACTCGTCAGGAAAATATCTGAATTCAGCGGCATTAACTTGCCGGTTTCCACATCCAACAAACCGTTACGGAAAGCTACGATCTTTGATGGGTCGATAACTTCTTTCCGGCCGATGTAGAACGGTTCGAACACATTATCAGGCAGTTCAACGTATGACGCTGCCTTCGCCGCATGTTTGAAATTCCGAATCATGTACTCAGTTGGAGCTAGCGTGTCTACAGACACATCCTTGCCGCGACGTTTGACAATTTCAAACTCGTTCAGGTATGGATACAATTCGTTATCTAGCTCGCAGTCTTTAGTGGAATCAATCTTCTGATAGACTGTCCCATTGTATCGATACCAGTCATCGAGTACGAAGTGCATTAATCGCCGATCGTCTTTGGTGTGCAGATCATCCAACCATTGGTTTGCCATTTGCCACGGATTGAATTTCTCGATCACCTTGTCCGTGGCTACACTGTCACCATCCCGATCCAACCACTGCTCGAACACACCGGCCGTCGGATGCCAGGCGCGCAAGTCCTTAAACTTGGCCGGCGGCAGGACCTTGCGGATCGACGGACAGGACGCCTTCAGGACAGCGGCGATCTTCTCCATGCCCTTACGTCCTGCGTCGTCATTTTCGCCCACGATTATTACATCTCGGCCCTTCAGTAAGGACCGCAGGAGCTTGGCACCGCCCTCAGCGGAAGGTCGCCCAACGCCCACATAACCCATATCGTATGCGGCCAGAGTGTCAGACCATCCCTCGACGATGATGATCGGCTTGTCCGTCTTAGGCAGCGGGTGTTCGTAGATCAGACCACGTTCAGAACCCTTGACCATGATCTTCTTGCCGTTCTTCTGGAACCGCATGAGCAGACCCACGACTCGGCCCTTGTCGTCCCGTTCAGGACCGATCCAAGCCTGCTCACCCGGCCAGAAACCGGCGCCGATCTTCTCTACCGATTCAACGGTGACGCCAAGACTCTCAGCCAACGCGTTCGGCAGACCACCGAGCATGTTGGACTGATAGACGGCGAACAGCTCTTCGAACTTGGAGTATCCGGCATTCGCCTCCGGGTCTAAGACGTGAAGCCAGGCATTGCTTTCCCCCACCGGATGGTCATTCTCAACCTTAGTGCAGAGAACGGCGCTCCAGTTTGTGTTGCGCATACAGTATTTTTCGCGGTCACAGACAGGGCACGGCTCATCCTTAGTCACTCGATGCCATTGCAAATGAAAACCTCCTTAGAGAAAAGACGGCCATCCCTGGCCGTGTGGAAAATGACTCAGAGAGCCGGGTCGTCCGTCATGGTTTCCAAACAGATGTCACGGATGTTCGCCCAGGTATTTTCCTTATCCAGTGCATCGGCTCCGCCCATCTCTTCAATGACATCGAGCCACTTCGCCTCCCGCTCGGCAGGCTGAAATTCATCGCTGGCGTGCTTATTGAACTGTTCCCACGCCTCATCTTCCGTACAGGTTTCCGGAAGACCTAAATGCTCGGCGATGCCGACTGGCTTCGGTTTCTCAGACTTCGGTGGTCTACCGGGCTTCTTTTTTGGCTTGGGTTTGTTACTCTTCGCCGGTTTGCTCGGCTTAGAAGCAGGCGAATGGGTCTCCTTTGAAGTAGAGTCCGGCTTGCTAACCTTCTTCGGCTTCGGTCCGCCAAACTTGCTCCGCAGAGCGTTGGCGTATCGAGCGTCCAGGGCCTTGACCTTTTCAGGTTCCAGTCTAGCAATTCGTCGCGTCGGATCAGAATCGGCGTGCATAATGTTCACTATTTGAATGCTGGTTTTGCCGTCATACTCATTCCAATCCGTCCGGAACTGAACCACGGTGCCGGTATAGTCCGTTTCATCCAGCTCTCTCAAAGTCTGACCGGACCAACCGATAGCCTTATGAAGATTCTCTGCATGAAAGAGAATATCATCATTCTTGCTGCTGAGGGTGAGACGACCAAAAATCTCTCGTTCCTCATATTGAGTCCAATCAACCCACTGCTCGGTTTCCTGATCGAAACACTCATCGGCCTCCAATCGTACAACAAACTGCGGGAGCCTACTTTGTTTGGTGAGACCGAGGCAGCTTTCAACAATGCGACCACGGAAAGTTTCGGCTCGATCAATCAATCTGCTCATTCATCATCCTCCGTTCTAGAATCATCGGCTTCAAAATCGACACTATCACAATGTGGGCACAAGCCCATACCTGGTTTGATTGTACTTGGCTTGAAGTCCGTAAACCCCTTGCCACACGACTTACAAGTATACGGCCAAGGTTTGAGGCCCTTCTTCATTTGTTCCAGACGAATCATGCGGCTCATCAAACCAGCGGTAACCTGTTTCATAGCTTGAATCTTGGCCGGGTCCCCGTGACAATGTTTATACTTCAAACTGGAGCCGCAAGGACATGGTTGGTTGCGCTTGGGTTTCTGCCCGCCCACGATAGGAACTGCCGCCGGCGTCATTGTGCTGCTGTTGTCATGCACTATGCTGATCCTCTCCGTCCGCTTTCCACGCGGACGCAAACAGTTTCGCTAAGACTTCATCATCCTTTTCCATCTTCTCGAAAAACGTCTTTACGCAGTCAAAAAGAGCTAGCTTAGAGCACATCCGTTGCCATTCGATTATGTTACTCGGGTTCCACATGATGCTGATCCTCTTCATCTAGCGCTTCAAACTCATGCGGCAATAGGCAGACATATTCATCGGCGTCTCCTTTTACCCACATGTTCATATATCCGCCCCTTGGATCGGCATCCACAATTCGACCCTCACACAAACCATGCTCCGGCCCAACCGGAATTGTCCGCGTCAGTCGTACTTTCATTCGTCACTCCCGAAAACAAGCTTCCAAATTGAATCATCAGCCGGTTCACTAAACGAGACGACGGGATAGTCCGCTGAAATCGTTCGGCTCTTGGCGATGAAGTGAATCTCAGGATGCACATACACGGCTCGTTCGTTGGATGAACCAGCCTTGCCCTTATCCACGACCATGTTGGCGTAGTCAAGCTTAAACACGTGATCGACCCACGACTTGTACACGTCCAGGATGGAGACGTTCTTGTCGTGATACAGATCAGGAGCCTCCTGAAGAAAATCCTCACCGCCCGCGTTAGCCCGTCGTATGGTGCGACTCTGGGCCAGCAGAACAATGTTACGACCCGCACGAACGTGCCGATCACAATCAGTAAGGACTAACCGCATTGTGTCATACCAATGCCGATAGCCTTTGTGGAATCCGTAGTCCTCGATAGTCTTAGCCGTCTGGTTTTTACCGGCGGGCACACGATGAAATGTGGCTTCGAGAGCCATGTGTTGTAATTCTGTCACTGTGTCGATTACAATGGTCTCAAAGCCGTCGAGAGCGTTACCCTGAAGCACAGTTCGCACGTCCTCGAATGATTCAACGCCGTTGACAGCCATGAGTGCTTCGCTGGTAATCGGATTCCGAATCTTACGGCCACCGTCATCAATGCCAACGAACACTGGCTTCGGGGTCGTTGTCGCCAGAGTGGTCTTGCCCATGCCGGAAGGGCCATAGATCAAGACTTTCTCCCCCTCGTTTTCACCAGTCCAGGCGTGGACAGTGAATGTTTTATTGCCCGTGGAAGTCGCCGATTTCGGAACCGGTCGTCGGATAGGCGGTGGTTTCAATTTTGTCACTCAGTCTCCTTTCTTGAACAGGCATTGATGAATGTCGTTAGTGCATGAAAACAGTTTTCACACAAGTCTGCTGCAAAATCGTGACTTGAGCATCTGTCTGGATTAGTATCTACTGTTTTGATCTTTACCAAACGCGGCCCAAAAGATTCCTCACCGCACCTGTCACAGAAACTCTTTGTTGCCATTATTTTCCTCTCTTTGAACAGGTGTTGACGAACGTCTTTAGTGCGTAAAAACAATCTTCACACAGATCGGTGTCATAGTGTGCATTCCAGTATCTCTTTCCTTCTACGCTTACTCTTGCCAATCGAAATACTTCTTCCGGGATTGGTATTCCGCGCCCGCATCTGTCACAAAGATATTGCATAGCCATGCTATTCTCCTCTCTTTGAGAAACCCTCGGGTACATCGTTGGGCCCTGGCTTGATTCTCTTATCACACAGCGACACGAAATCACAGTAGAAGGGGCTGCGGCAAGACCGACAGTTCGGCGTCCACAGATCGTTTTTCTCGAAGTACCGCACAGCTTTAAGAACACGAGCCAGATTCGCTTCATATTCCATCATCTGTTTATCATCGCGTGCGATTTCACGTTGAGCAAAATAGTGGTCTGGTCGTTCGCTGATGTCCGACAGCAAGCGCTCGCCGTACATTTCAGGTGTTTCAACGATGGAAATACCCTGCTTGCCTTCAACGACTTGAGCTTTGACTCTATTAATGTTCACTCTCAACGAGTCGGTATATTCCGTAATAAACACATCGAATTTCTCCCCGCAATACACCTGCGTTTCGAGGAATTCCTTTGTGTCGTGTTGGCTCAATCGCTTTGGCTTGATGTCAGGTTTGTGCCAGACATCGTACCAGACGCCGTGAATCAGTGGATCATTCTTGGCGATGCCGTGTTCTTTCAGTTTGCCAAGTCGCTGAGCAATTCGAAGTTGATACAGATACGTACTGATCTGCACATCTTGGGCTAGGCGATTCCAGTATTTCATATCCTGAAGATTCTGGCTCGTGCTTTTGCGCTCGCCGACGTAAAGCAAGCCGGTCACAGTATCACGGAGAATGTGGTCGACCTTTCCGACTATGCGACAGTGTGCCAGCTTCCGCCGTTTTTCCGGGTCCACAATCGGGTTGTCAAACCAGACCTCAGAGGCTACGGTCTCAAATCGGTCACGGGCATAGAACCAGCGATAGCCGTAAAAACTGTACAGCAAAGTGATTCGTTCGACCTGCATTTCCTCGGCCGTTTTGTTCTCTGGAATCGGGCCACTGTAAACATGATCGATGTAACGAACCACAGCATCCATCATGTCATCAGGCAACACACCCGTACCATCGCACAAGTAGCAATTCTCGCGAATTTCTTTGCGCTTCATGCACTTCGGGCATTTGGTCTGCGGAACCATACGAATGATCTCGTGCATTCCATGCCATGTCTCGCCGATCCGTCGGCTATCCTTCTGCTCTTCAGGTTGCAACCCGTACATATAACGATACAGGAACCGCAAGCGGCATTCTTCCCAGTCCTGAATTGCGGTTGCAGATAGTTTTATCTCGTTCAAGTGCAATCCTCCAAAGAATCAATTGCCGCTTCTGCTTTTTCAATAATCTGGGCGAAGCTGTTAATGAGCCTGGTGCGTAATAGGTGTCTGAGCTGTGTTTGTGAGTTACGCTGCACTTCAATTTCATCGAGAAGCGCATAGCAACTGATGCCATGAATGATATGCGCCACATGTGCATCACACATTGCTACGAACGACGCGTTATCGCCGATCTGTTCAGCGAAGTCATCTAGAATGCATTGTATTCCCTCAGTCTGCATTTCATTCGCCCTCTTCATTGAACCATTGTGAAACTTTCGCATCCAGAACATCAGCATCGTCGATCAACCAGTAAATGCCGTTATTCGCTTCGATGACCTGTTGGAATTGCTTCTGTGAATCGGATTGTTTGCCGCCTGGTCGTTTGCACTCAATCTCTAATCGAGTACCATCCGGCATGATGCCAGTGATGTCGGCGGCTCCTGGTGTACCGAAACGAATTGGATGCCCGTTGATCCAGGTCATGCCTGAGTTCTGCCGATAGGCGTAGATGCCGTGCTTGTGAAGGACTCGAAAGCAGGCATTCTTTATCTTATTCTCAGGCTGACTCTTGGGTCGCTTCTTGCGTCTCGGCGGTGGAGGCGGGATTTCATATGGGTCTCTGCCCTCCTCCTTGGCTCTCCGCATTTTGTTGATGAGTTCACCGAGCGGCTTAGCTTCCTGCCGGATTCGGCTCTGTTCGATCGCGCGCTGCTGTCTTTGCATCTTCCCAGGAAATCACGTTACAGTAAGCAACAATTGAATGAGAAGTCACACGCTCACTGCAACAACCACAACCTTGGTCATATTCATAGTCATCTATCGCGTCACCGATTAAGATCAGTGCCCCGTTTGCATCAAGGCACAAATCCCCCCACTTGTGGTCTAACAGTGACGGTCCTTTGGCTGGCTTCCATTCAATTTTCATTTGCGGTAAAACTCCGATAGATAGCCTTCAGTGGAAAGAGGAAATCCAATCGCCCATGTAGGCAATTCACACATGATTTCTCCCATCTCTTCTAGCCGTTCCTGAGCATCAGCTTCCGGCAGATTACAAACAATCTCATCATGAACTGTTAGCACCACCCAGAATCCAGCAGCTCTCAACTTCAACAATGCTTCAGCAATGAAATCGCGACACAGAGCTTGCACAACGTTCTCCGTCAACACTCCACCCCACAAGTAACCCCAGTGATAACGGCATTCTTTTGTTCTGTTGTTTACAGTTGCGTGTGGGTAACGTAGTGTGCGACCACTAGGCAGACGAATGAACGTAGCTCCCCCGTCATGCCAAAACTCCAAGCCGCACTCCGGTAACTGTAATCGTTCTCTCGGAAATCGTGTCACGTACCGCCACGCCATTTCCAATTTTCGCCAGTAAGCCGGAATGGAGGTATATTTCTTTCGATAGGTATCAATGACGCTTTCAATGAATGGCATGTCGAATCGTCCCGAATCGAAAGCGGGCCGCAGAGTGTCGTTGGCATAGCAACGGTCATAGAACTTGGATGCGCCGAGGCCGAAACCTGCACCCAGAATGGCATCTTTGCCAAAGCCACGCATAGTACCGATTTCATTCTTTTGGCCGGGATATTCTTCAACATCTTTATCTTTATCCCATTTCCATACCCTCTTATCGAACAATTCCATTGCCAATTCCGAATACACATCGGCCCCACTACGGAAACCCTCAACCAAATCTTCCTGCCCGGCCTGCCAGGCTACGCCGATAGCTTCAACCTTGCTAAAATCCTGAACACCGAGCACGTAGCCCTTTGGAGCCCGCAGCATGTGACGCACATTACGGATCAACTCATGCGGTGCCGATCCTCCGCGACCGGCACCACCAAGATTCTGGAGGTTGATCTTTTCTGCACCCCCCCAACGGCCGGTATGCGCATTATGATAACCGAGCGGTGCGCCGATCATGCCATTCTTGGCTCGGGCCTGGTCGAGAATGTGCCGGACCTTGGCGATGTGCAATGGCCAGGATTGTATTGCTCCGCGTGCCTGTGCCAGAGCCCGGACAACGAGGTCACTGTGCTCCTGAAGCTGCCGCATTCCCTCATCATCCTTGGCAAAGGCCGGGATCAAACCGCGCTTGCCCTGTTTCATCGGCACAGTTTCACCTTTCGGCAAGTATTGTTTCAAGAGCTGGAAAAAATCGGCGTTCTTGCTGACGTCGCCCGTGCCGATGTTGAGTCCGTGCTGCCGATATAAGTTTTCCATCGGCGACAGCATCTCCATCTCCATCCCTGCAAGAATTCGTTCGCCGAGTTGCATGTCAATTTCAAAGCAGGGATGAAGGAACATGTGCAGAGTGAAGTTTGCCACCGGCAGTTCAATCTCGGGACGACTGACCACGACCGGCATCATTTCTCTGAACAACCACGCCTCAATCTCCACATCATTAAGCGTGTATTCAACAAACTTTGCCCGCAACTCGGCGTCCATATCCTCATAGTGATAACCCATGAATTGCTTCGTGTCGCCTTTAAGACTCGGGGCCTTCCATCGCTTCGCCATCTCCTTTAGACTGTGCCGATTCCGCGCATCCCACATCTTATCCAAGTCCATCAGGTCTACCACGTGCCTGGGCGTGATACCGAAATGCTCCTGAAGGACCAGGGCGTCAAACTTGGCGTTCTGCATGACAACCGTAATGTCTTCCAGATCAGAACCGAAGCGGCGCTGAGTGGCTTTGAGAACCATGTCAATCCGATCAGGTTCAATGAACGACGCATCTTGTCCGAGTCGTTGCACACCCAGACCAGTACAAATGAACCGCGAATCCTTGACATATTCAATTGTAGACATCTTCGATAGTGAATAATCCTTATCGAAGTAAGTTTCGAAGTCAAGGACCACGGCTTCAGTCGGAAAACCCGCTTTAGTCAGGACATCACACCACGTCATACACCCTCCGATTCAATGTTCAATTCCTCGGCAATCTTCCGGCAATAGAACGGCGATACGTCAATGCCGATGCAATCCCGACCCTGACCATTCTCATCGAGTCGCTGACAAACACGATTGACTGTGCCGGAACCAGCGAACATGTCTACCACCAGATCACCGGGCTTCGTGCTCATGAGGATCATCCGCTCGATTAGAGCCTCGGGGTGTTGTGTAGGATGCCACTTCCGCCGCTCATGGAATGTGCCGCAGACGCGAGGAAAATCCCACACGTCATCAGGGACACGGCCATTTGGGTTGGCTCGTCTGTCGTTGTACTTCATCTGCCGCCAGGATGGGACGCGGATTGCATTAGTGTTCCACTTCACACCTGGTTTGCTCACACGAAGGATCGGTCGATAACCATTGCCGCAGTCTGTTCTACGATGCTGACCGAACGTGAATCGCCAGATGAACATGCGGATGTCACGATTATCGCGGCAGGCAAATCTATGGATGTAACTGGTCCATTTGTAGAAATGACTGAACCAAAAAACATCACTTGTAAAAGTCCCTGCCTGAAAGACATCAAACATCCACGTCAGGTAAGCGTCTTCCGACTTCCACTTATCCGTGAACCCATTGTATTTCAATTTGAGATTGTCCGGCGGGTCAGCAAAGGTCATTCGAGCGTGTCCGATTTCGGACAACACTTTAAGTGAATCACCACAAATAATCTTATTCACTGCTCGTTCCGCGGGACCTTAATGGCGTATACCACGACCACTCAAACACAACAGGACCAACGGCAATCTGAAAAAACCGAAATTGAGAACTCCATCCGATGCCGATAATCCATCGAGCCCAACAGAAATCTATTTTTAATCTTTTCATGTTAGTGTATATCCTTTTACATCATCACCCTCTACACTACATTTGCCGATTCCCTGATCGGCAAGCTTGCGAATCATCTCATGTTGCTTCTGTACACTCTCGATGTCGTCCGATTCCCCAAGCTCAACCCACCAGTAATCGGAAATCATCTTGGCGATCATCGCCATCAGACAATCTTCAGCTCGCTTCGTGGGACTGCGGCCGGTGGTGCGGCCGTAAGGCAGGCGACCAGGATCATGGAAACCGCCCGCAGACAGCACATTTGAAAAGCGGATCAGTCGTTCTCTACCACTGCCGTGAACATGCTCACGTAGATCAATCAGGGTCTTGCGAATGGCTTTGCGAAGGTCGGTCTTGCAAGTGTGTTGATCCGGGTCAGGGAATTCAACCCGTTTCTTTCGTGGCGCTCTTGGGGGTTTGCTCACCCCAGCACCATGATTCTCACATCGACGAATCGTCGAACAAAAACGCAGTCAGGTGGTGTCCATGTTTGCGTAGGGTCCCCCGCCAGAATAACACAACGAGGCGTAATCAGATATAGATTTCCCGCCGATTCTTCTTCATGCGACCCAATAAAGGCTGTTCGTTCAGAAGAAAAATTGTCGCCGGTTAAGTCTGAAATGCGATACATTACATGTTTGAGCCTTTTAAAGCTGACATAATTCATCGTTTTCTCCCCATCAATTATTCGCCGCAATTCTGTGTTAAGCTGAATAGTGGCACGATCTTTCTTCAACTTCAGCAAAACTAACTGTTCATTTGAGAAACCCATCATTCCTTTTCCCGATTATCCTCAGCGAGAACAGCCTGAAGATATTGACTCAAGAAGATCAAATGCCTGTGCTGTAGTCTTTCAATCGGCATTCCGCAATAGCAACACATGCATGTCTTGTCGTCATCAAAAACCAGACCGTAATAGTGACGAATGAGGGCAAGCAAATCGTCATGGTGCATGTAATCTTCGGGGAACATCATATCGGGGTCGATACCGTAAGTTTGCAGTCGTGCCCTGAGCTGGGTACCAGCAATATAGTTTACCGTTATCATTTCGCAGTTGCGAAAACGTTCCTTATGGCACGGAGTCTCAATCTTGGGAATTCTAATAACGAACTCTTCATACAATGGATTCATCGCTTCCTCCTTTTTCGATTGTCCTCGGCAAGTACGGCCTGAAGATACTGACTCAGGTAAACCAAACATCTGCGGTTCAGCTTTTCAATCGGCGTGTCCCCATAAGCACAATACGCAGGTGATTCATCCATACTGAAATATAGACCGTAGTAATAACGGATGAGATGAATTATGTTGTCACGGCACATGTAATCCTCAGGGAAGACTATATCGGGGTCGATACCGAAACGCCGCAATTTTGCTTTGAGTCGAGCAGCAGTAAACCTTTCCATTGACAGGGCCAATCGCTCAATAGGTCCTGAGTACCCGTCATATTGTTGATCGGGATATAGTTGTTCATTCGTGAATGGTAGATTCATCACTTTCTCCTCTTGAATTTTGAATCGTGGTACGGTTCTCCTTTGCCGCATCGCATCGGTTCAAAGTATGGTATCCCGTCGATGACTACTGCGGCAGATAAGAACGGTCGAATAGGATTGTCTGTGGAATAGGCGAAGTTGAATTTCTCCTCATCGATCCCACATCCGCAATCAAGACCGAACTTGCGTTCACGTTTGTTGCTTGACCACTTAATCCCGGCACGGGTATGGCAATGGCCGATCACAACAGACCGGTGCATCTTACTGTTCATCAGATTCCACGCCGGGTGAATGCCCCGGCATCCGGTTCCGTGAAGAAACACAACGTCATCTTCTTCGAATCGGCGTTCCCAGACCCATGATTTAGCGGGCCAGATTTCGTTGTACGGCCGGAGCATGAAATCTGGTATGCTCACTGTTCTCGCGAGTCTCGTCGGGCGCTCATCGTGGTTTCCAATACACACATCTGCCGCTGGAAACGCTTCACTCCACCGTCGTACTTCTTGTTTTGCCAGCTCGTATTCATCCTTCGGCCCTGGTAAATCTGGGTGCTTCGCCCAGAAACTGATAGCGTGCCAGTCCACAACATCACCGAGGAATCGAACTTTGTCACAGTCCCATTGTTCATACAAATCGCAACAGAATTGAAGAAACCCTGTCCGGCAAGCGGGCAGATGTAGGTCAGGTATTACAAGTGTTCTTGCCACTTAGGACTATCTCCGAAAGAATGAGTTCCAAGACCGAACTGAGATTGAAAGCGGGCCACGTCAGCACATCAAAAAGGGAGTTCCAGGGTTGTGGAATCAATATGGCTGTTCCTCCAGCATCCTGCCAGCGATCCACATTCTTTTGACAATCATCAATGAGAAACGAGTCGGGCACACCGGCTAGAATTTCCTTTGGTGACGAACAAATGATCGTCTGTCGTTCGTATTCCGGCAGATGTTTCTTGATCCACGCCATCTTTCCCGAGGCCGATTCAATATGTGGCATCAGCGAAGTCAGCAACGTGATCTGTTCTTTGCCGAAATGTTGCAACAAAACACGAAGAATGTCCCGACCGAAGTGAGTCCATCGCAAGTTCTGCCAGAATGTGAAATCGCAATGAGCACTGAGCTGCTCAAAGGTCAAACCCAGTTCATCATGAAAGTGCCACCCATCCGGTCCGTGTTTGTAAGGCCAGTGCGAAGGGTCGTAATCGATACCCAACGCTTGATGAATTCCGTCCATGAAGTCACACAAGACTCCATCAACGTCAAGAAAACATCGTTGCACTATACAGGTTCCTCCGTAAACGGTATTTCCGCGTTTGGGTATCGATCAATGATCTCGGCCGCTTTCCGATTCAGTTCAGCTAAGTCTATCTCATTGCAAATCGGGCGATCATCAATCCAGTTGCCCTTCAGCATTGAATCACGGAGCACGAGTAAACCGGTGATAGCCTTCGTGATATGCGAGAGCCCACTATCGGGGTCAATGTCCTGCCCTTCCCACCACGGCATCAAATGTCTGGCAATCACTGCATCGTAATAGACCGACGCTCGCGCACCCACAACTCGGTAGTTGTGCCGCCCGTACTTACGGGCACCTTCAAGCATACCGAGTCCGGCTTCGAGAATCGGGCCACATGGTACGGTAGACAACGGGACTTTCCGAATGCCGACAGCGTCTTTTGGGTTGCTCGTTTTTAGCTTCAGTGCAATCCTCCTCTAATGTGATAATCCGCATGGCAATTATTGAATTCTTGAATCGCATTACGAGCCTCTTCACGAGTGTTGAATCCGATATTGTGTATTGAGAATTCACCATGTTCAAGCCATATATCTGGCGGCCCAAGCTGTTCACCCGGCATATCGAATTCGTTGTTCTCTGACACACGAACAATCTCGACCTGCCATCGTCCGTTTTCTCGGAATGTCTTAACGTAAATGTACTTCATCATTTCCCCCAATCAAACGCTGACAAGATTTGACCACTGCGCATGATCTTACCGTGTTGCAAGAGTTGATTGAATCGGCGTTCAAATTCATCAAATGTGATACGACCTTCAGCCAGGAGCCAACGGATGTTTTCCTCCTCCGGGCTGATCTGTTTCGGACGCCGAGCATCACCCTTGCTCATTAGAACTGCCTCAGAGTTTGGTGGTCGTCTCGCAGAGGATCGTACTGGTGCATAACAACCTCCGGGAATTGAAAGAGATGAGGCCACTTGTCTTTGAGCCCATTAAGAAACTGACTGATGGCTGGTTGCTCAACACCAAGTTCGTCTGCTATTTGTCCTTGAGTCATTCCATTAACCCAGTTGATATAACAGACAACCTGACGCTTGGTAACACCGCGATTTCGCATGTGTGACAACAAGAGCGTTCTGATCCTTTCTCGCTCTCGTTGTTCATCTTCTGTCGTCACCAATTTCTCGTGTTTGCCAAACGTGAAAAACGCCAGATCAACAAAATCTTCGAAAGTCTTTTTGAGCATGTTAATCGCCTCCAATAAAGGGCTGGAATATAAGTTCAAACCCCGGATTTTATGAGGAATGTGAAAGAAAAAAGTGAAAAAGTGGCGTGAAAAGCTACGGGTTGTAACGATTGCGCCGCCTGCGCTCAATAACCCTACCGATTTTACCTGGCATGCCTTGCGTCTTGTCGAAATATCCTTCTATGATTCCGTGCCAGAGCAAATCACCGCCGGCTTGGAGTTTGCGTTGAGTCCAAGCCGGACGGAAAACGCTGAGTTCAGTGTGTTCTATCATATCTTCCCCATTTTCTTCTGAACGTTGTAAGTAGCTTGCACCTTCTGGTACACCAGCTTTGCGACCTTGAGAGCCTGCTCCAGACCATGACGCGCGATCAAGGAATCACGCTGTGTTTCAGCCATAGCCGCAATCTTGGGCATAGACAAACGTATACCTTTATTGGTCTGAGCTTTGAACGGTTTCCGAACACGTCTAGCCATGCTTCAATGCCTCCGCTCGTTTACGACGTAATCGCTCCATCAACGGTGGTCGTAACCCCGGTCCCGCGAAAGTCTTCACATACAGGCGCATCGCCTCCCAGAATCTGGGAAGCCGTGGATTCATGCCAACGTCAATCAAATTGACGATGTGACAATCAAAGTCAACGAAGTTCAACATGAAGTGTCCTCCATATATATGATTGTGTTCGTGTACTTCTTCATAGACCCATCTCCTTACTCAACTTAAAAACGTCAATTCGTGGTTGCTTTCCTACTTCACGCTCTTGTTTGCCCTGCCAGAGATAGTGACAGATCGGACAGTCCGATCTGGGTCGTCGCTTGACTTGATACCTTGGGTGACGTGGGCATCCCGTTACAGGATCAACAGCGCGTTTCGTTACGTGTTTCATACGACACCCCCTAAAAAATTTTCTTGACTTGATTCGAAACTGATGATACGATACCCTCGGAATGTGCCCGATAAAGTCGTGCATCTCGGGCTATCGGTCTGGGATAGGCTGGTGGTTTATTCTCAATTACTGTTTTGTAGCTGCCAAACAGCCGGGACGCGAGATTTTTTCGGGCGAAAAACGATTTGCGTTTTACCAAATTATCACTATTCTTTACGTGAGGAGAAGAAAAATGAATCACTCTGAGGTAGTAATTCGTCAGTGGCTACAGTACATCCGACTCCACCGTTCAGAGGCAACCACGGAATTGTACTGTAAGGTGATGCGCAGATTCCGACCGTTCATGCCACCATACTTCGAAGAACTGAGCTGGCGACAAGTTGATGACTGGAAGGACCAGCTTGTCACTACGGGCGTGAAAACCAATTCAGTCAACACATATATTAATGTATTGAAAAGCCTGTGTCACTGGGTGAGCAGACAATACGATCTGGACAACCCCATGCGGAAAGTGGACTACCTACCGAAAGCAGAAATCTCGCGACGGATACTCTCACATGAAGAAGTACAGCTCCTTTTGCGAGCGGCCAGAGGAACGGAGTGGGAAGCTATCTATTTCCTGGCGCGTACCGGCGCGCGAACCAGGGAATTTTGCTGCATCGCTTGGAAGGATTTCACACCCGACTACCGACATGTCGTGGTGCGAGGAAAAACCAAGCGAGGACAACAAGATCGATTTCGCTCGGTTCCGATAAGCTGGGGCCTACGAGAAATGCTACTCAAACACAAAGGAGAAGACCCGATCCCGTTTGTTGCCGCTTACAACAAGCATCGACGGCATCTCTCACACATGCTGGAGGCCGTGTCTCGCCGGGCGAGGATCGACCCCGTCGCCACACCACACAGTCTGCGGCACTACTTCACGACGCGCATGGTCGAGAAGGGAGAATCCCTCAAGAAGATTGCTGAGATTCTGGGCCATGCCAGCACCAGGACGACGGAAACGGTGTACGTACACCTTACCCGCCCGAGTGTAACGGGAGCGACCGACTGCCTTGATGAAGATGATTGAGAAAAAGGATCGGCCCGCTGGTAAGCTCTAGGGGTGAGTCCGATACTGTGCAGTATCGGCACTCGAAACCCAGCGGGCCGATCATAGTATAGCAAATGATGCCGGGCGTGTCAATCCTGATCCCCAATAAAATCCAAAAACATGATCCAGGCAATAACGGCGATGACGACGCACAGCAACAAGGCCCCTCCCCTTACCCCGGCCATGTAGCCCAGAACCAACATCGCCAAGGGCGGGGCTGAATGAACACCAATGAAAAAGAGAATAGCTTTCAACATACTCACTTCCTCGACTGACTCAATCCGCGACTTTAGGCCAATGTTCTTTCCATCGGTCTTTTTCTTCCCCAACCACGGCAATAGCTTCATCAAATTCAACGACTTTCGGCTGCTTGTAATACCATCTGGCAGCTTCGAGATCGGTACGAAATCGATTGCACCGATCACAGGCAATCACCTGTTGCCAGTCGTTTGAATTCCGAGTCGGCTTGAACACCGCCCCCCGATTCCGACACTTCGCACACGGTCGCTTCATCGCGTGGCCTCTGTTGCGATCTTCTTCAGATCAATATCGACAGCAGCATAGGCAGCGTCAACAGCAGCGTCGGCAGCCGAGACAGCGTCGGCGTCGACAACAGCACGGGCAGCGTAGCCGGCAGCGTCAGCAGCGTTGGCAGCAGCGTTGGCAGCCGAGACAGCGTCGGCGTCGACAACAGCACGGGCAGCGTAGCCGGCAGCGTCAGCAGCGTTGGTAGTGCGATCCTCTCCACTCAGCCATCGGTCTGCCCATGTGTTCCATTCTCTGTCTTTGTATACGGCCTTGGCACACAGAATGGCAAATGTCACACACATTTCTATTGTTATTCTGGGCACGTCGATTTCCCTCACCAATCGCACTCGCCTGGAACCGCCCTTCAACTGTCCGTCTGTTTTTGTGTCCCCAGTAACCTCAACTTCCCACAACCTTGGATTATCAAGACAGGCGTGAACCGGATTCAGCAAAACAGCTAGTAATGGGTCGTCATACCAGTGAATGTACGCATCCGAACATAAGTCCTGTTCCAGGTCACCTGTAGCTTCAACCCACTCCCCCACGACCCACCGTGTTTCGTTTCTTTCCCCAGGACGTGTTTTCATGTCCTGCGTTGTCAGTTTGTAGCGTTTCATCTCAACCCTCCAACATATGTTCATTCTCCGCTTTTACTGTAATAAGCCAATCTCCATCTGGATACGGAGTACAGACAAACCACTGTGAATTTTCAATGAGTGCTTCTGCAACAGCATCGACAACAAACCAACTGACCCGTTTCTCACATACTGGAAATGGATAAGTCATATTACCCCCCAAAGTTTTAACGTGGTGGTTTGTGGTTTTTCCAGTAGTCTCTATGGCAGGCTACCAGGAACGTACCACGGCTGAACCTCGGACTGAAATACTCACACGCATCCGCGACGGCTGCGCAGCACACTTGCCATGTTTCGTGGCGTTCATCCAGAATCATTGACTCATCGAGCGCACCGTCTTGTCGTGGTTCCTGCATCGCCAGCTTGTATGCCAGCTTTCGAAAATGTTTCTTCGTCATGTCACCCCCCAAATAACGCATTGAATCGACGACGCCCATCCCTGATTTCCAGGCCCCTCCGTAGTTCCCAGCGCTTCACTCGACACGACGGTTTCCGCAGCGCGTAGGATCGCATTTGTTGAATTGCCGCTCCCTCCCTTTCCGCTTGTGAGTCTAGACAATTCATAGCAACACTCTCTTTCTGCTATGTAACTCCATCCGGTATGAATTACGGTCCATCTGGTGGTACATTCCCTGTCTCTCACCAGATACAGGAACGGCCGTTCGCATGGGACCGTGACATCACGGTCCACAGCGGAAGGTCGTTAGCTGACGACGCCTCGCAAGGCACCGGGCCGGGGATCGTTTATGCCTTCACGATTGTGAGTTTGTCCGCTCCCGCCTGACCATGAGACAGCACATTGCACGCGGGTATACCATCATACTTGCTCGGGGCGTTGTAGTACTCATCCACGTATGATTGGGCCGCCTCGCGAGTCACAAACTCGCGAATGTCGTCGGTGCCCTCTACGCGGGCGAAATGGTCAGGCGGGGCGTTGCACGTACCCTGATAGTAGCAAGGCTCATGCCACACGCGGCAGGGGCCGTTGTAATCCTCGTCGGCAGTTTCCAACACGTCAAGACCCGAGAAGCCCAAAACGGCCAACCACTCCGCCTCTTCCGCGTCGCCGCACGCCATAGCGTGCCACCACTCTCGCATGTGAGCCAGCATTGGTTCAGCCGACACTTGCACGCCGACGATGTCGCCCTGTTCCACATCAATATAAAGGTTGAGGCCGTCTGTCAGAGCATACCTATAGCAAGTTTCAATGCCGTTGTCCAAGGCCTCATCCGCCTGATCCCGCCAGTCGTCGCCAGACAAATCCGGCAACGACGGAATATAGCCATCCGCCTCAACCACATACGTCTGATCGGCGATGATGATATTGCGTTCCATGTTACACGTCCTTTCTGCCCCGATCGGGGATCGTTAGTCGTCGGCTTACAGTGAAGGGCTGGTCAGATCATTTTCCCATTCTGATAAAACTCCCACTCATTCGCCTCGGCGTGCTCTTTGAAGAACTCGAAGGTCATTTCGTACTCGTAGTCTTCCTGGCAGGCATTTACCCAGGACCAGAGGCATTCGTTCAGCAGGTCCTCCAAGGTTCGACCATCCGGTTCCTTGATAAACTTGCGAATCGGGTCCAGCAAGTTTTCGTCCATACAATATCCAGTGAACGGGCAGCAGGACGGTTCGATGATCGCCTTGCTATGTTTGGACTTGTACGAGTAAGGCTTCAGATTGGTGACGATATGGATGTACTTGCCCTTGTACAGCCATTCCTCAAAGTTGTTAATTAGCCATGTCCGCAATCGCAGGCCGGTCAAGTCCCAAACGTCGTCATCATATGCACTGAATTCTATCACTGATGTTATGTCCGTTCTGTAACCATACGACCAGTTCTTTGCCTTGACCGGGAACACCTTGCAAAATTCTTCCAAGGATTCCCGATTCTCTTCCCTCCATGCCGGAATATCCCAGCCAAAACGTTCCAGATATTCCTCATGGGCCTTGTCTTGAGCTTCTTCTGTAAGCTCGTGGAGCTTACAGATCACAATGTGTTCAACTCTCATCATCATTCTCCAACAGTTCATATTGTAACTGATCCGCGTCTGAGGGCAAGTCACGCCTCCTGAACGTGCATATTAGGGGGTGGCGTGGTACCCCACCGATCACGATTCGCCTGAGCGGCATCGATTGACATATCGCCTTTGAGACAATCCCAACCAGTATGACCGATGCGATTCTTTGGGCCGTCCATGAAAAAACCCAACATAGACGCAATAGGGTCCAAGGCTCGCTTTGCTTCCCGCAAAATCCGACGCCCATTGTTACCGGAGAATGAATCACAAAGGGCCTTGATACCGTATGTATGCAGTACCTCGACTTTCATCAATTCCGTCAGTTCCACATCTTCCGAGAGGCCGCAACATTCAAGTGCGTGTGTTAGATTCTCCGGTCCCGCTTCATCGGGCGACACTGCCGAAATTTCCGCAATGTACCTCGGGTATCCCTCATTGTCACAGCCACAGGCTTCATCCATGTTGATAAATTCGACCACGAGCCAATAGTCAAATTCTCCATTGCTCAGTTTGGGTAACACCCACTTGCCTCCATAAGCGAGCCAATTTACATCTCCGGTCAAAAATTGTGTTTTCATCTCAACCCTCCACAATGAGTTCTCCAGTCTCGATTGAATAGATCGGATATGGACACGGATTGTCTTCATCAAACCAGTCATATCCGAGACAGTATGTCTTCGGTCCGGCCCGGTCCGGCTGATCCAGATTTCCGGCCCCTGGCACACACGGTGAACAGAATTCAGCATAGGTGAAATACGGCGACCTAGTGACCATAAGGTCTGAATCCAGACACGTTGTCACCGTGTAATCGGCATTATCAACATACATGCCGATTGCTTCACCGAACGCCGATTCACCACCGAAAATACGCTCACAAGAGATGCAAACGTACTCATCACATTCATACGGTTCTGACATAAAGCCTTCGAGAGTATCTTCATCATACTCACTGATTTCGATAACTTCTCCGCCACAATATGGACACGTCGGCGGTCCGTAGTCATACTCCATGTCTTGCAACGCCCATGAACCCACACTGTGTTGGGAAATCACACCGTACCGAATACCCGTTTCGGAATCGATGTTCGTTTTCCCCATACCATAGTCAATCCCCATAGGGACCCTCCTCTCTGCGAGCGCACCGCCCGCTCACGATAAATCATCTGCAAACAGCATCAGCAGTGCCACGAGGACGCCTACCACCACTATGCAATCTAGCATGTCACTTACCTTTCTCCTATTAGAGAGGCCATCTCCCCCGCTTCAGGTTATGGATTTTCAGCCTATAGAGCGCCCTACTCGCACGTTCCACGCGATAGGCGCGCTCACGCTTGTCCCTGGCAGCGGACACATAGCGAATCATCCGCCGTCGCACATCTTCAGTTTTCATGCACTCCACCTGCCTTTCTCCCGCTAACAACGCAGCAGGGGATGAGGCTGTCGGGCGACAGCCCGCACCCGTACCGCGTCAGCTGTAGTACGCCTCGGCGCATTCTATACTACAGCACTTCTGAAACTTATTTTCCGGCTTGAATTCCTGCCCGCACCACGCACACTGGCGGACAGCACCTCGCCACGCGTTCGGGCACTCAAATTCATGGCACAACACGCCATTTATCACGAGTGCATCACACTGGTCACACAGCATATCACCCTCTACTCAGGATCGGCTTCAATTCGCATCCCGCACGCGGGACACACGACGGACGGAAAATCCGCTGGAGGACATACCTGGTCGATGAACGTCGCATCAAACCCCACAACAAATCCACACGAACACCTATAGACCTCCAGTGAATACTCTTCCGTCTCAACATCGTTGAGACGCTGCTGCATACATCACCCCTTAAAGACCCGCCACGTACACCGGGCGAGCAATCCCCAGAACCGCCACTGTCGCCTCCGTTGCTGGGCGGCCCACGCAATTTGCATACACTCTCCAAAGCGCATACACTCAAGACACGAACTTTCACACATCGTCGCACTCCAAAGCTACAGCACTCCCGATAACGACGTTCGGCCAGGGCCGAAGGAGAACCTGGGCATACGCATGGCACCGTTTGCACGTTGCCGCAAAGGCCGCACGCGGGTATCGCGAATCAGTGCGAAACCGCGTCATGATATGCCCACGCCGTTGACAGGCTGCTTGCGCTTCACGCTTCAGCCGTCTCTCACGCGTCATCTGATCTACTCCAGGGCATGTTCCGGGTCTCTCGTGCGGAAGGAATGCCTACACTCCACGCACACTACAGTCCGCGCTCGCGGAAAACACGTCTCGTGGTTACACTCGCCACACACAGGGCAAGTCCAATCGTAGCCACTCGCGATAAGCATTGCATATCGCAAATGGCGGTGATACCGTTCACCTTTTTCGAAAATCATATCACCTGCCTTTCTCCCATCACCGGTGCAGGAGCGGTGGCCGTCACACGACGGCCATCGGTCGCACACCCGCAATCAACACAAGGCCAGGTACGCGAGCATGGCTAACCAGATCAATTCCCAGAATGATTGCATGATGTTCTCCCTAGAGCTTAACCACAATGCAGGGGATGGAGGCCACACGTGGCCTCTCACCCGCACACCGTGTGCTAAAGCACGTCCCCCACAGAATCACAATACTCCTTGGCCGAACCAGCACACCCGCGAGCCTTGAAGTCACAGTAGGCAGCCAGACGGAACGAACGATTCGCGCCCTCCTTATTGCCTGCCTTCTCGGCTTCAATGGCTTTCGCGAGATGCTCTTCACGCTTCGTTTCGAAGTCCATAGAGCCTCCACACAAAAGCGTTATTAGATTGTCCCTGCACGGCGCAGGGGACAGGCCCCCGTAGGGGCCGTACCCGCACACCGTGCCTAAGCGGCAGTGTAGTCGGGGTTCTTACACCCGATCTGCACCATCGCCCGCAGAGGCTGGTCATTGTGTCTGACGCCAAGATCAGTCCATGGTGCCAGGAAGTAATGAAGCATCTTCCCGGTGGAGGACGGCGTTCCCTTTTCTGCCAGATCGACCGTGATAGTGAGCTTAGTGCCTTTGATCGTTACGTGCATGGTGATTCTCCCGTAAATGGAGCAACAACGTATAGAATCGGCACTATGCCGACGCTTGCGGTGTGAGAGAGGATATGCAACGGGGGCCACCCTGATGGGCAGCCCCCTATGTTCCGTCAATCCGCTCGGAAGGCCCGAACGTATGACGCTTGGAGTTTTGGCGTGCTGTTCGACCGTCCCCGCACCATACGGCCCCGCGACTGCCGATTCACGGACAGCGCTAACCAAGCGCCTGTCCCGGATGGCTTCTTCGGTGCCCAGGGTATGGTCGATGTGATGTGGCTTCCCGCCCGTCGTGGGCGTATACTCTCCAGTCTCTGGAGCGCGAATCCTTCGCGGGAAGCGGTCACATCGTGCGGGGTAGTCTCGGCACGCCGCAGACGCCTTCGGCGTTCGCTAGCCATAGACATACCCTCCCCGTATGCTGCCGGATACCGGGCCACATTCAAGGGCACACAGACGCATCCGACTTTCTTTGTGGCGGGGAATCGGTTCCCCTAGAGCTTGTTTCTCCTAGAGCTTGTTGCCGCTTGGCGGGAGCTTTGCGGCGTGCCGATCCTGGCGGATGTTACCGTCGGCCATCCTGCCGACACGTATAGCATACATCATGCAAAGCCGTTTGCCAAACCAAAAGTGCAAGAAAGATGCTAAGTGCTTGCTATGCAAGGGTTTACGTAAGGATTTTTTGTGCGTTGCGGGCTTGTGGCGTGCGGGCGGCTGCGTGTGCCTACAGACGGCCTCTAGATGGCCTCAGGATGCCTCAGAATGGACAATCGGTACTGTCGGTGGGTGAAGGCCGTCCTACGGCCTCTGGCCGTCTCGGCAAGATTAGTCCAGGGCGGTAGTCCAATCTAAGTGCTTTACTGGCAAGGACTTACGTTCAAAAACGGCCTTTACATGCGCCGAAATGCGGTTTTGATATAAGTCTTTGTGTGGTAAGGGATTAGCTCAATGTCTAGTCCAGAGCAAAAACCTAATGGACTAGATGTAAATGCTTGTGTGGCAAGTATTTATGTTTGATTTCCTTGCGCAACAGTCCGTGACATGGCACCCTAAAACTTTCTATAGTCGCAATATGCATAAGGCGTCCGTTATGATTATTACTGGACCCATTATGTCCTCTTTATGCCCTATATCTGCTTCTTCTTTTTTCTTCTTCTAAAATGATGGACTAGATGGACTAATAGGGTATAAGTACTTATGGAGGCAGGGGTTACGTTAGTCCGAGATCGTGACAGTCACGGACTAATTGTGGACTAGACCGGACTTGCGGCCGCGCGGAGGCGGAAGTACGAAAAATTTCGTAGTATTTTGGACTTATTTTGTCCACAATATCACATACAAGCTGCGCGTTTAAAAGTTGTCAAACACCGATAATCGTTATAACCCGTGTCGCCGGTTTTTGTGGATTGTGACGATTATTGATGTTAGGCAACTTTTAAACACACAGCGACCGACGACGGCCTTGATCCCGCCGATGGTCTTTGTGGGTCGCCATTGTCGACAATATCACGGGCGTCGATGACGGCTTCGATCCGGCCGATGGTCTCGGGGCGTGCTGCCGATGCCGCTGATGCAGGCGGGCGTGCATGCGGGCGTGCGCGTGCGCGCGTGCCACCGACGCGCATGAAAAAAGCCAGTCGATAGCGACTGGCCAGGCGATTCGGGCGTCGGAAGATGGGCTACTTGAGTACCCAACCTATGCAGACCCATCCGATTTGCAAGACGCCCTGACGCCATGTACGTGCTGGGTGGTAATAGATTGCGGGGCGACGGCGGAACCATACTTGATTGATTCTCATAGGCCTCTCCTTTAATGGTGTGCGTGTGTGTATAGTATACACGATGTCGGCTCGCGTGCCAAACGATTAATCGGCGGCCGATGCGTGCGCGCGTGCGTGCGCGTGCGCGCGTGCGTGCGCGTGCGCGCGTGCGCGCGTGCGTGCGCGTATCCTCCTATGTTGCCGGCGGCTTCATCGGCCGCCGATCAAGGCCGACGAGCGCGTCCTAGAATGGGGGTTATGTTTCATTCGACTTATCGGACGCGACTTTTGCGGGTTATGACGATTGCGCGCGTGCCTATTATCGGACGCGCGGACGGGTGTTTGTTATCGGACGGAGGGGGCGGGGGGACCTGGGGTGGCACCTTGTCTGCCGACCGGTGGGCGAGCGGGTCCCCCATATTAGCGCTCCAACTCATACCAAATTTACAACCCCTACAATCCGCAGACATTTCTCTTACATTTGTAAGAAAAACTTTGGCGCAACCGCCAAAATCCGAGGTTTGAACTTATATCTCAGCCCTTATTGGGGAGGTATCACTTATGTTGATTCTCGGGATCGCGTGGGTCCTGTACGACGTTTTGCCTGCGTACAGACCAATTCGACAGGCTTCAGCGGCGGAAATTTCGTACTACACATTTCCCGAGGAAGCCAGAGATATGTCGTTTGAGGAGTTCGAGCGAGAACTTGCTGCGGTGACAAAGAGCGGGAACGCATTTTCCGAAGCGAAGCAGCTCATGTTGGACCGTCAGCTCAACTACTACAAGTGGAGACGCGATGGCGTGCCAGAAGAACAACGAAAACAGGAGTACATAGATGGCCATTGTTGATAATGCCGATAGAAGAGTAGGTCCTCATCCTCACATGTGTGCGCCGGTCAAGGGAAGCGGTGTGACGCTAACCGACGCCGCTACAGGCGGGGATCACACCACCACGGTCGTTGCGGGCGCGACGTATGCGTTCACGGCCAACCTGGGTGGTCAGGATGACGACACGTTCCATTTCGGACTGGCCGATATTACGGCGGCGGCGAATATCGAATGGGTATGCTGTCCGGGTGAGACGATCACCATACAAATCCCTTTCGGCTACACGAGCCTGCACTATCAGTCTCTGGCAAACGGAGGTAAGGGTTGGCTGCGCAGGCTCAAGTCAGGCGCATGATCGAGCTATCAGCGAAGCAGGTAATTGAATATGCGGTGCCGCTGATTTACCAAACGATGGGGGAGCAGTTAGGTGAGCGAGCAGAGGCAGAATGGGAGGGTGCCACCGGTGATGAGACTGGGGTATACGCGCGATTCGACGCTCACGGATTGGTGGCAATCGGAGGTATCGGAGCTGAAATATCGAAACGGAAGGTTTGGCTCGGATACCTGGCGGTACGATCCGATCGGCGCGGACGTGGAATCGGAGGATTGCTTCTTTCTTACGTTGAAGACATCGCTCGATCCCGTGGATACCGGGAAATCTTCGTGGAAACATACGCTCATCCGATTTTTACAGCAGCGTGCAAGCTCTATGAGAAGGCGGGCTATCAGCGTGTGGGAGAGCTGGCGGAGTATCTGGACGACGGGTCGGATGTGATTTTTTACCGCAAACAACTACAATAAGAGGGTGTGAGCATGGCGGAAAAGAACTTTGCAATCAACGAAGCGATTCAGGTGACATACCAAACGGACGGGGCGAAGTCCGGCGAGACGGTCACGATGGAGATTTTTGACGAGACCGGGGCGAAGGACATAACGAATTTCCCGGATGTCACGATGACGGAGATCGATACGAGCGGCCGATACAGCGGTTCATTTACCCCGGATGCGCAAGGCGAGTGGGTCGTGATGGTCAGTTATGGCACGGGCAAGGGCAAGGTGGTCAAGCAGTACAGTGTGGGTGGGTATAACCTCGACGACATCGGCCAGACGGTGGACGCGATTGATGCCAAGGTCACGGACAGCCCCCCTATGATTGGCTGATGCGCTTGCCGGGCATGGTGAGGTATATCAAACATGACTAAAGAACTCATGCAGCTCGGGGAGAAGAACCGGGCCGGTCGAGTGCTCAGCGAATACCTACGCGGAATTGCCAGCGAGAAGACCGAGCTGATCCGTGACCCTGATTCGGGCAAGACGAAAATCGTCTCAAAAGGCGAGGCCCTGGCTCGGGCGATTTGGGAAAAGGCAATGGGTCTGGAGTGGGACGAGCAGGATGGAAAGTATTATTGCCAGGGCATCAACCTCTCCTGGGTCAAGCTTCTCCTGGAGAGAGTGGAGGGCAAGCCCGGCGTGAACGCGGAGGAGATGGAGCAGCGGCAGAGTATAGCGGACCGATTGAGTGAGTCGAACAAAGAACGATTGAATGCGATAGCGGGAGATGAATGATGGTACCCAGGGATGCTGTTGTTACGATTGAGTGTACAAATTGTAGCAAGCACAAAATAGTGACTACTTACGAAGAGTTTCTTCGTACAGCGCCACGACACTACCAGTTTATTGATACTATTGCGTTACAATGTCCACATTGTTTGGCTATGGCGAATGTTACTGTAACTGGGGAGTGAAAGATGCACTACGAACCGTGTCCGTTTTGCGGAGCAAGTGAAGAAAGCATATCAAAGTGCGACATTGACGATCAGTATTATATGGAATGTTGTTCCTGTGCCGCAACAGGTCCGTGGTGCGAAACGAAAGAGGAAGCTGAGGAGGCATGGAACACGCGAAGGTAGTTGGCGGGCGTGACCTCATCCAGCACCCGCATCTTCCTGAGCCCTTCCCTTCTGATCGACAATTCTGGACGTGCCCGCATACGGGATTGCGGGTCCCTATGAGGAAACAAGAGAACCTCGAATACCGAGAAAAAGTCCTCAGAGAAGCGGAGCGCGATCCTGTATTGCAGGCCGATCTCCTGGCCGCGTGTCGCGAGAGCGGATTGTTTTGGATCAACACGTTTGGCTGGACCTATTGGCAATTCGAGATTGATTCCGCTACGGGCGGGATGCGACCGGCGAAGATCGCTCATCAGCCGATGATTACCTGGGAGTGTCAGGAAAGAGCGTGGGCGGATTTTGAATACGCCTTCGAGCACGGTGAGGACCTGTTGGTTTCGAAGTCGCGTGACATGGGAGCATCCTGGGAGTGTCTGTTTTTCGATCATCATAAATGGCTATTCCGGTCGGGTTGTCAGATACGTGAGATGTCACGTAAGGAGTTTTACGTTGACGGACCGACCTCGGATAGTTTGTTCTGGAAACACGATTACATCAATACGTGGCTGCCTGAATGGATGCGTCCTCCGGACGTGTTGGAGCGGGGGAGTAAGAATCGTACCAAGTTGCGCATTCACAATGAGTTGAACGGCTCGACCATTGCGGGAGAGACGACGGCCAAATATGCGATGTCCGGTGGCCGATGTCAGATATTGCTCCTCGATGAATTTTCCAAGGTGGAGAACGGCGAGGAGATTCGCACTGCCACGGCGGACGTGACGCCGTGTCGAATTGTCAATTCAACTCCAGCCGGAGCCGGGACAGCGTACTCTCGGTGGAAAAACTCCGGCCAAATCAAGGTCGTGCCGTTGATGTTCTGGGATCATCCCGAGAAAGGACGCGGCCGATTTGTCATCAAAGATGAGACAACCGGTAAGTTCTCGATTAGTTCCCCTTGGCTGGAACACGAGAAAATGCGGCGGACGGAGAAGGAGATCGCGCAGGAGTGTTACGCGCATGATCTGGAAACCGGTGACACCTTCTTTGACCTTGGGGAACTGGACAAGCACATCGTTTTGTTCGCTCGGGAGCCGATTTCGCGACACAGCATCAAACTGAAGGGCAAGATTCCAGATGAAGACATTCCAGGGATATTACGACGACGGGCACAACAGGCGTATGACAGACGACCGGCGAAGAACAACGGGCTCCTCGATGTCTGGGTCGAACTCATTGACGGGCGACCAGATCAATCGAAGACATATATGTTTGGAATTGACACCTCCACCGGACGTGGTGCTTCGGAATCGGTCGTATCTATAAAGTGCAAACAGACCGGTGAGAAGATCGCTCAGTGGGCCTCTCGATCTACACGCCCACATGAGTTCGCGCGCACGATCATTGCTTTAGCTCTCTGGGTCGGCGGGGCGAAACCGCACAGTCTGCCATATTTGAAGTGGGAGAAGAACGGTCCCGGTCTCGATCTCGGGGAGCTGCTGGTCAAGCAGTTCAAGTATCCGCACTATTACTGTTCTGAAACGCAGGGGACAGTGGCGGAGAAAAAGACCGACAAATACGGTTTTCATGTCTCACGAGACAGCAAAATGCTCCTGCTTCAGGCGTATGAGCGAGCTTTGAAACAGGGCAAGTTCATCAATCACGACCGCAGATCGATAGAGCAGGCGAAGTATTACATCTATTATCCTGGTGGTGGAATCGGACCGGCCGAACTCCAAGATGCCAAGCAAGCGGAAATGCTTCTGCACGGGGACCGTGTGATGGCGGATGCTCTGACCGTAGACAGCAAGGACGTGGGAGAGCCCAAACGCGGCAAACCACAGGCTCCGGGGAAAAGTTGGGGTTACAGGTTTGAGGCGTGGAAGCGGAGTCACCGAAAAACGAGTTCCTGGAGGAAGAAGTTCAGCTTCGTGTGAGGAGGAAGATGACAGAGTTGACAGCGACAACGCTCAGCCAGGCCGTAAAGGAAGGGTTCGAGCGAATGAAGCGGTTTCGACGGGCCAGGGCTCTGTTTATTAAGGATTATTGCGGGCATTATTTCAAAGCCGAACAGGGACTTACAGGAGAAATGCCGATCAATTTGGTCTTTCTCGCCATCCATGCACTTGTACCCGCGCTAATTCAGCGGGAAGGGCTTAACAAGGTCACAACTGATTTCCTAGGGAACAAGGAAACAGCGGAACTTCTTGGTCTGGCTCTAAATCGACTCCAGAAACAGCTCAAAATGAAGCAGATCATGCGAGCAGCGCTCGTGGATACAATACTCGGTGGGTTTTTTATCGCCAAAACGAGTATTGCGGCGTCCGGTTTGCTGATTCCAATCGGCGACGATGAAGATGTCGATCCTGGCATGGTCTATACCGACGTTGTAAGTATGGATGACTTCACGTTTGATCCCACGGCGTTGGCTTTTGATAAGGCCAATTTCATGGGACATCGTTTGCGAGTCCCGAGGCAGCAATTAGTTGAACTCGGCATGAAACAAGAGATTGTGGATCGATTACCGTCTGCTTCTCAGCATCCGATGGAGAAGGATTGGGCGCAATCGATGACACAAGATTCCAAACAGGCCAAACGAATGTTTGACCTTCAGGATTATGTGTATGTCGTGGAGGTTTGTGTCCCGGAAGCGGAGGCCGTGGCATATATCCCTGACCCGCAGCAATTAACGCTGGATGACTTCTTGCTCATTAAGGACTACTATGGTCCTGCTGAGGGACCGTACACGATTGGCTCGTTGACACAGCCGGTTCCTGACAATCCGTTCCCCATTGCTCCGGTCGGCGTGTATCGCGACTTGAACGACATGGCCAATGAGATTTTCAAGAAGTTCATGGGCCAGTCAGAGCGCCAGAAAGACGTTTTGCTCTATCGGCCGGAATTGGCAGATGTGGCCGAAGCGATCCGCACGGCGGAAGACGGTGCCTCGATTGCGTGTAACGACCCAAACGGGGTAAATGTCGCGTCATTCGGTGGACAGAATCCTGATAACGAGCGAATGATTCAGGAGCTTCGAGGGTGGTTTAATTACATGGCCGGTAATCCCGATCAGATGATGGGAATTGCCACGAGCAACGCCGATACTGCCACGGAGTTCCAGGGCTTACAGGCAAATGCAAGTCTGCGCGTTGAGGACATGCGGACGATGATGGCGGAGTCATACGCCGACATCAGCAAAAAGCAGGCGTGGTTCATATTCTATGATCCGCTGATGTTCCAGCCTGGTCAACCCGGCATCCCATTGATCCGCCGCATAACAGGTGGCGAGGAGATTCAGGTTTACCTTACGCCTGAACAAATGCGGGGTGACTTCCTGGAATACAGTTTTGAGATCGTCAAGCGTTCGATGACGATTCTGGAACCGACGCTCCGCTCAAAGCGACTCCTGGATTATTACACGAACGTTGTGCCCGCTATGGTGCAGTCGGCAATGGTAATGATGCAGATGGGTATCGAGTTTGATCTACCTCGTGCTCTTATGCAGGCGGCAGAGGAACTGGGGATCGATGAGGTTGTTCAAGAGGTCTTTATCGACCCGAAATTTGCTCAGCGTATGGAGACGTTCATGATGTTCGGGCCGCAGAATCCGGGCAAAGGACAACTCGCGGGTGTGTTGCAGAACGGTGGATTCGCCGGTCAACGGCCGGTGGCGTCACCTGCAACGGAGCAAAATCAGATGCAACAGATGACGGCCGGAGAAGCACAGTCAGCGGCCGGGTTTGGAGGGCAGCAATTTGGCTAAACGAAGCCCTAACGCCAAGGCCAGGCCGCGCAGCCGCAGGGAAGAAGCCCTGGTCAACGCGAGTCTTCGCGAAACTTATCCGCAAATGTACACATCGGAGTGGATGAAGCGGTTCGAGAAAGGCGTCAAGGCAGAGATCAAGCAGCAGCGCAAGAAGAGGAAAAAGAAATCTGAATCTACTCTTGGCAAGGTGAAGAAAACCCGCAAGAAGCAACGAAGTGCTCTGCGGGGTGCCTTGACTGATGAAGAGATTCGATCGATTGGGGGGTGAAATACGCCTACGTATGTTTTTTGGTGCCCGGAATGCGGCCACCAGGATGAAGTTATGCGGTCGATGTCACAGTGTAGTGAGCCGCATGACTGTTTAGAGTGCGGTTGCGAGATGCAGCGCGATTATCACTCCGAACGTGCTAATGTTGGCGATAGAGAATATCATCGGCCGATAGTGAGTGACACATTGGCGATCAATCCGGAGCAGATACCGGAACACCGGAGAAAATTTCCCGATGTGAAAGTGTTGCCGGATGGACGACCGGTGTTTGACTCATTTCGCAAGCATGAAGACTACCTAAAGAAATCCGGGGTGGTGAAACACCCACAGCGAATACGACGCCGCGCAAAGCGCGTGAAGACAACATCGAAGGACAAGTGATCCTCGATCTTACCTCTTTAACCCATATTCGGGAGTAATTATGTCTGGATCAATCACGGGGGAAGATATGCGCACTGACGAAGGTGCGTATGAGAACAATGACGTTGAAAGCAAGATTGCACAGCATTTGGCAGAACTTGGTGGGGGACCTTCTACCCCGGAACCGGAAATCGATGACGAGCCTGAGATTGAAGACGACGACTCTACCCCGGACGAGAAACCGGCAGAGGATGACGATCTTCCCGAGCAGGACGATAACGATGATGAGGAACCGGCAGAAGAGGAAAAGCCCGCCATTCCTGAGCGGTTACTGAGGGCCGCTCACTATAACGGATGGACCCCGGAAGAGATTTCGGAGTTCTACGAAGCGAGCCCGACACAGGCGTTGAAGACGCTTGAGAAGATGCACAAGTCCATGAATGATTTGTCGCGTCAGTTTGCCCAAGCCGGACGGGTCCGGGTTCAGCAGCAGCAACGGCGACAGCCAGAAGTGCAGCCGGAAACCAAAGATTTCATCGACCTGAAAGCCTTGCGAGAGGCCGATCCGGAAAATGATTTGCTGCCGATTGTAGAGGGATTGAACGAGGCTCTGAAGGAGCTTCGTGGTGGTAGTAAGAAACCCGCCGATCCCGAACCAGCGAATCAGCAGATGGATTTGTCACTCGCTCAGCAGATTCTCACGTTCCTCGGTAGTGACCGAATGAAGACCTTTGAGGATTTCTATGGTTCGGCCTTCACCGAGGAAGGAATGCCTGATTTTGAGGGGCGTAATATGACGCCCGGTCAGGCGGCGAATCGCAGGGCTTTGATTGATGAGGCGGATGCGCTTTGGCTGGGGTCGGAAATGCACGGACGTGAGTTGAGTGTGGCGGAGGCGCTGGAGAAAGCACACATGCTTCTGACGGAGAATGTGCGCGAGGAGCGAGTGCGGAAAGAGCTGGTGGGTAAGGTCAAGAAGCGCGGTAAGGGTGTGACTTTGCGACCCACGAAGAACCGGCCTCCGGCATCAAACAACGCCAAGAGCAAACCTAAAAACCAGGAAGAATTGGAAGCCAGGACGGAGCAGAGACTTGCCGAGGCTCGCAAGAAATTCGGTATAAGGTGATACCCGCTCCCCCTGGTTAGAAGGAGGAGGAGTGAATGGCTGTAAAAGCGACGGAACTGGCTGGTCTTATTGCCAGTACGATTAATGACCTGCCCAAGCAGGTGTTTGATGTCCTTTGGGACAATCAGGATTACGAAGCGTGTCGAATCTATCAACAGGAACGATTCGTCATCGACGGTGGTGAACAGATCGAGCGGAAGGTCATGCTCGACAATACCGGGAACGCCAAGTACCGGCGATACTATGAAACCGATGATCCGGCCGTGGAAGACCACATGGGCACGATTAAGGTGCCGTGGACTCGTCTGAGTACCAACTATTCGTGGGACGACCTCGAAATCCTCCACCAGATGAATTCCGTCAAGGGTTTCATTCGCGTGATGAAGCAGCGACGAATCGACGGTTTGTGGGCTCTGGCTGATCTCATCGAGGATCGGTTCTGGAAGACCCCAACCGACGCTGATGATGATCTGTATCCCTACGGTATTCCGTACTTCATTAACATGGTGGACGCCGATTCGACCACCGGCGGGTTTGTCGGTAAGACGATTCGTTTTCAGGACGGAACCACTGGTACCACCTGTGCGAATTTGTCGGCCAATACGCATGCGATGTGGCGGAACTTCGCAGATGTTTACACTGACATCAATCGGGAATTCATGAAGAAGGTCCGGATGATGTTCATGAAGACTCGCTTCAAGGCCCCGTTGTTCATCAACGATCCGAGCAACAAGCGCGCCATGCAGAAGCGGTTCTACTGTGATTACGATCTCATCAATGATCTGATGGATTACGTTGACGCGGCTGATGATAATCATAAGGGCAAGGATGCTCTGCATAACATGGTGATTGGCGACGGTGACCTGGTGCTCCTGAATCGGACGCCGGTGATTCCGATCCCGCAGCTCGTGGGCGACACCGATCCGGAGACTGGTGACGATACCGATCCTCTATATCTGGTCGATTTCTCGCACTTCCAGCCGATCATTCATGACGGATACTGGATGGAAGAGAGTGAGCCGCAGACGGATCGTGGGCAGCATACCACGTTTACGGTCTTTCTGGACGGGGCTCATCAGAACTTGTGTACGAATCGTCGGAAGGTCGGCGGTGTCCTGCACAAGGCTCTGACTTCGTAACAGAGAATAACCCACACCACAGACGCTATAGACAGTGGGCAAGTCTTTGACGGGATGAGCTGTGGCGTCCCGTTTCGTTTTTAATCCCCAGAAACAGAGGAGGGTTTAATGAGTGGAACTATTCGTTACGGCAGCGCCGCTGCTGTTACTTCGCGCGCCCCGAGCCCCATCATTTGGGACGATTGCCCGGTGAGCACGTATTTGGCGGACCCGGCAGCGGGCATTCACAAGTTTGATGACTTCAAGAATTCGACCTTGGGTATTGCCCATGCTACTGATTTTATCAGCGGCCTCGGCGCTATAGCCGGGGACATCAACTGGTATGTGTATTGTCAGTCGGATAAGCAGGCTGATGTAGCGTTGCAGGCTGATGATGACGGCGTGCTGTTTTTGCAAACTGACGGCACTGACGCCGATGAGACGGTGATTACGACCGGTGGGAACGCCGGTGGTTTGTTTAAGACCCCGAGTATCGGCACGCCTGCAAAGGGTCTGTGGTTCGAGGCCCGAATCAAGGCGGTTTCCATTACCGATGGCGATGCCGGTTTCTTCGTCGGTCTGGCTCAGCCCGGCGAGGCCAAGGACAGTGGCGGGTGTCTCGGCGGTGATGCGTCTTCACTGGCCGATGTGGATTACATCGGGTTTGTGCAGCTCTCGGGTGATGGCGATGCCTTGAAGTACGCCTACAATGAGGCCACGAGTGGCACGGCTCAGTCAGGCGCTGCGAAGACGATTGCCGCAGCTACGTGGTACCGCCTTGGCTTCAAGGTTGATCGACTAAAGGGCGAGGTTCGCTTCTTTGTCGATGGTGTTGATCTGGGCGATACCGCAGCCATCGACATCAGCGCAACCAACGCCAACTTCCCAAGCGCGACGGATATGGACGTTGTGATCGGTTTCACCGCCGACGGCACGGCGGCTGACGCGGACGGTATCTACGTGGACTGGGTTCGCGTGGCTCGTGAATACTAAGTGTTGATCTGATCCCCTCCGGACACGCCGGTGTGGCCTCCGGGGGGGTTCTGTTTTTCTGGGGGATGTTGTGGACATACACGAATCATACAGACGTTTATGGACCGTCCTTGGCGAGATTCCATTCAAGCGCAATGACCGAGCGACCATCGATAGTGACCTCGGTCTGCTCTACGAAGAGGCAAAGAAAGCAGAGGAAATAAGG